>Ga0163149_10003051_pt1 | contig 19467 bp, 13 predicted proteins | sample OliLakLV19MP5G1_FD_148604 | JGI IMG/M metagenome (GOLD analysis project Ga0163149, IMG submission 148604) | Freshwater microbial mat bacterial communities from Lake Vanda, McMurdo Dry Valleys, Antarctica - Oligotrophic Lake LV.19.MP5.G1 | ecosystem: Environmental > Aquatic > Freshwater > Lake >...
ACAGAAGGCCTGCAAATGACCTGCGGATGATCAAATAATTTACGCTCAAATCAAGAGCCTTGGGCGAGACGTCCAAGGCAGCAGTCAGGTCTCCACGGCGACTCTTAAAACTTAAAAATCCAACGACCAAAGGTTGTTGTTCTCTTTGAGTTTATTTCATAAACTTAAAGATGCCCAAACCGATCACGATCTCCGAGCCGGCCAAGTTGCTCGAACATCTTTTTGCTTCCTGGCCCGACCTGAAGAAAAAACAAATCCGCACCTGGCTCAAATTTCAGGCAGTTTTGGTCAATGGCCGTCCCGTCACGCAATTCGATCATCCGCTCTCTCCCGGCGATGTCGTCGCCATCCGTTCCGACCCCCATGCCGTGCCGCAGAAGATGCCTGGCGGAATTCTGAAGATCTGGTTCGAAGACTCCCAGCTCATCGTCATTGATAAACCCTCCGGCCTGCTCAGCACGGCCAATATCGGCGAACAGGAGAAAACCGTTTACATCCAACTCTGCGAATACCTTGAATCGCCAAGCGGGCAACCTGGACGCATCTTTGTCATCCACCGCTTGGATAAGGAAACCTCGGGCCTGATGGTTTTTGCCAAAACTCTGGAAGCCAAAGAAAAAGTCCTCGCAACCTGGGACAACACGGAAAAGAAATACGAAGCGGTCGTCGAAGGTCGCCTTCCTGCCGAGACAGGTTCTTTTGATTCATTCCTCGACGAAAGCAATCCCTTCAAAGTCTATGCCGTGACCCGCAAGGGCGCAGGCACCCATGCCCTGACTTATTACCACGTTCTCGCCACAGCCCTAAAGCGCACACTGGTTGAATTGAGCATGAAAACCTCCTGCCGCCATCAGGCACGCTTTCATCTCTCCGAGGCAGGGTGCCCGATTATCGGCGATGGAAAATACGGAGCCAAAACCGATTCGGCCAGTCGTCTGGCCCTGCATGCCACTGGCCTGACTTTTCCCCATCCCAAGACCGGAAAAGACATGGCCTTTATTTCTCCTATGCCCAAGGAATTGGTAAAGTTGGTCTAAGGAAATTTCTACTTATGGATTGTAGGGGAAGCACTCTTTCGACTCCCTATTTATTCATCCTGGGAAGCGGGGAGCGCTTCCCCTACACAAGAAGTCCCCGCCCGCTGAGGTCAGCGGGCCCACACCCTGAACAGCACTCCTTTATTCGCGACTTTTCGCGTTTTTAGCGGGCTCAATCCGAAACTCTTTTCTTAGGAATTCTTCCAACCCCGCCATGGCATCCGTCAGTTTCTGACGGATTTCAGCAAGGGGATCCGTCAAACTCTCCACCGGCTGGGCCATGACGAGTTCATAACGTGTGGCGAGCGGACGTTTCAGGTTGGTCGAGCCAGCTTTCAGTAGGAGTTCTTTCACGCAATCGCTTCGCTTACGGGCTTCTTCGATTTTTCCCAACGCCGTTTCTTCCGTTATTTCAGCGGACTCCACCTTCAATAATTGTCGACAATTGAAAAGACGGCAACGCTGGGGTCGCTTGTCGTAAACAGCGCAGCTCGAACCTCGAAAAGCGGTGCAGGGCTGGGCAAAGGACGTCTGTTCACGCTTGGTTTTGAACCGGAATCCCAGAGCCTTCAGTTCCTTGACCGGATCAGCTGGTTGAAGAACGACCGACTGAAAAAGAACACCATTGCAGCACATCCCGCATGCCGCGCAAAGGCGGGACGCTGCAGCGGTAAATTCCGGTTGTGCGTTGCATGCTTCCAGCTTCAAATCTTTCTTATCCTACGTTTAAAGCCGGGGATTCACAGCTTCTTTTCCCATTGTTGATCATCCCGGACAGTGGCAGCCTGAACCCATGAACGTCGACCACATCCTGGAGACCTTGAATGAGACCGGGGTGGACTATCTTCTGATCGGTGGCATGAATTTTCTTCTCAACCACCGTCCGGAATTGACTTTCGATGTGGACGTCTGGGTCAGGGACGAGAACAACAATCTAGGCCGGTTGAATCAGGCCCTTCGGAATCTGCAGGCTTCCTGGGGAGCAAGCGAAACGACCTGGAACCCTGTTCCGGAAAACCCCGCATGGCTGAAAACGCAAAGCCTGTTTTGTCTTACTTCTTCGTCCGGGGCTTCCGACATTTTCCGGCAGGTTCTCGGCCTCGATAACCGCTATGAGGAGTGCAGGAAAAGTGCTGCCGCCAAAACAACCGGCTCAGGAGTTCCGTATCTGAGTCTGAGTGATCGTCATATACTGGAATGTCAACTGGCTTTACCTTCCGCAGAACAAAAGAAGGCGCGTATCCAAGTGTTAGTAGACGCCAATGACTCTTTGAAAAAATCTTTGCAAGATGGAGGCATGTCGGCAACTGACAAAAACCGCGAAGAAGCAAAACGGGACAAGGCTTGGGATGCCCGCGAGCGATGGCTGGCCATCCAGAAAACCATTGCCTGGGCCGAAAGCCAACTACCTCCGGCTCAACGCCGTAACCGGCCGCGCAGGCCTCTTTCCTTGGAAGGCATCCAAACCTGATTTGCGTCCGATAAAGCAGCAAACAGAATCGCCTCGCTGCTTTTCAACGGCGCTTGGGCGGCAAGGGTTTCGCTCATTGCGCCCGTCTTATCCGGCTTGAATGCTGCTACGGCGCAATCATGGTAGGGTTTGCCGATGCCACGACAGCCATAGTTTACTCCACAACAGCCGGGGCTGGCTCCTTCAAGGCGGCGGACAATTCATCTACAAAGGTTTTGGCGTCAGCTTCGGTCAGTGCCCCACTCTGCATTTTCTCCGCCAACTTCTGAAGGGAGTTGGCCACAGCTTCGATCTGTGCCTGGCTGAGATTGGTCGCCTGTTCCTTCAGGGCGGTAATATCCTGGTTGAGGCGTTGGATATCGTTCGCTGACAAAACTTTTTCCAGTTCAGGCTTCAGTGCGTCGATGCCCTTGGCCATCATCTTGGAAGCGAAACCCTGAATGCCGCCGGCCTCATCAATTTTCTTTTTTGTGTAAAAGCCTATCCCGACAGCCCCCACGACGAAGAGGAGGGCCAGGGAACCCATGATGATAAGAATTACTTTAAGAACACCACCACGTCGTTGTTTGTTTTTGGATCCAGAATTCATACCTTTTTTTAATAAACGAACTCCCGCCTTTTGGCTATTCTTAAGAAAGATCTGCTTGCTTCTTTGCTCTCAGATTCACAAGTTAAGTTTCTCTTATGGAAGCAAAGCTACCTGGTCAGGAAAACGCCGTGGGTCATTTGGAAGTCAGCACCTTTCACCCCAAGGGTCTGGCTGTCAGGGCCATGAGGGCTTTCACTCGCGGCGAAGTCATTGCCCACCTTGACGGGGCCATCCTGCCGAGCGCAACACGCTTCAGCATCCGGTATGACAACGAGCACTATGACACCAAGCCGCCCCTTCGTTTCATCAACCATTCCTGTTCACCCAATAGCCGCTGGGGTGGGAAAGAACTGCTGGTATTGAATCCCATCAAGCAGGGCGAAGAAATCACTTTTGATTATATGGAAACGGAAGACGAAATCAGTTCCCCTTTTGTCTGTCATTGCGGCGCGGCTCATTGTCGGGGCAGCATCGGCAGGCTTTAAAGTTTGTTCCTTTCCTCAAAAAGGCAATCCTTCCGCCAGAGCTGCCGCCAGCGGTTCTTCAACCAGGCTGGCTGCAGGTCCTCCGATGGTTTTGTTGACATCCAAAATCACCGCCCCGCCCTGATGTACAACAAAATCAATTTTCCCATAATCAAGTCCGATTTTTTCACGGAAAGCAGACACTTCCGGGGGAATAGGCGAAAGCTCCTCAGCCACTTTTCCCGCCCAACGTAGAATAGGGTTTTTGCCGAGGATACGATATCCGATCCGGGCCTTTCCCAGAAAATAGGCATAGCGGAGCACATAATTGTTCCCTTCCATTTCAGGCAGAAATTTCTCCACCACATACCTGGGGTCTTTCCAAATGTTGCCGGGCACTTCTGCGGCGGAGCCATAGACAGGATACGTGAGCGGTTCCACGAGACGGCTGGCCCGGAAGAGATCCCAACTTTCAACAAGAGGCAGGCTCAGACGTCTTTTTTGAAAGAAAAGTTTCTCGGGGATGCCTCCATGATTCAATTCGGTCTTGACCACGACGGCACCCGGGAACGCGGAGGAGGCTGCCAGGCATAGGTTTCTGCCGGGCAAGGCACTTTTGCGGATGTCCTCCATACGGCTGTTGAAAGCCAAAGGATACCGGAGGGCGGCCTTCAGAAAACGACTGGGAACCACGCTCAGGTCCACATGAACCAACACCGCATCGCCTTCGGGCAGATCACGGGTTCCTGTCCAGTGTTTTACTTCAATCCCACGTCTCTCCCAGTGTGGAATCAAGGAATAAATGAAATAGGCATCTTTGTCCCGAAGGTCAGTGTAATCGTGGTGGAGGATGATCAGACGCATAAGAATAGTGATATCAAGAAAATAGCCCCCGGAATCCATGCCACCTGTCCTGCTCTCTACCGTTGCCGCCCCCAGTTCCTCTCATGAATTTCATTTGTTTGGGGATAAGGTAAGGCCTGAACGGGACATTTAAAGTAAAATGGCGACCAACCTGTCGGCTTTCATCAAATTAGTGTTAGGATGCCTGATAAAAGTCGGGAGGCTTTAGGCCTCCAGGCCGACTAGGTAAGTGTCCACCTTCGTAATATCCTGATGACTGAAGATATTCTGCCTTTATTCTACGTGGGTTGTTTTGAAAGGAGAGACCTGTCCCCTTCTATTTAACTGCACGGCGGCACGGTGTGCCGCCGCATCATTTCACCGAAACGCCCTACAAAGAATCTGCGGCAAGTTTCTGACAATTCTTCAGATCCAACTTTCCGCTGGCCAGGAGTGGCACCTGCGCGATCAACACATACTGTCTTGGCACCCAGAGGTTAGGCAGGCCTTTGGAAGCAAATCCTTTCCGAACCACCTCCTTATCCACCTCCCGCGTAACCAATGCCACCAGAGCTTCGCCCTTCTGGACGTCCGTCACGCCGACGATCACCACCCCCAGCTCATCCTCCGGCCCCGTCTTTAGAACATCCATCAAATGTTGCTCTACTGTTCCGTGGGGCACCATTTCTCCGGCAATCTTCGAAAAACGGCTCAGCCGGCCTTCGATATGCAGGAAGCCATCGCCATCGAGATGGCCGATGTCGCCCGTCTTATACCAACCATCACTCAACACCAGCGCACTCTTGGCCGGGTCTTTCAGGTAACCGCCGAAAATGTTCGGGCCTTTGAACCAGATTTCGCCGCTCTGATTGACCGCCAGTTCCTCTTCCGTGCCCGGCTGGAATACACGGATGGCTATGCCCGGGCAGGGTCGTCCGATCGTCCCGTCTTTTTTGCTCGGATTTGGTTTGCCGCAGAGTTTGATCACCCCCATGGCCGGAACATTCACGCCAATGACGGGAGTGGCTTCGGTCATACCATAGCCTTCACAGACCGGCACGCCGAATTTGGCATCAAACTCCTCACGCAGCGGTGGTGGCAGTTTTTCCGCACCGGTCACAACGAGATTCAGGCTGTCCAACTGCTCTTTCCCGGCCTTGCGAAGGTAACTGCGGAGGAAGGTCGGCGTGGTGATAAGCAATTCGATCTGATACTTTTCAATCGCTTCGACAATCTTACCCACATCCAGCGGCGAAATGTAACTGACGACCTGTGGCCCCGAAATCAAAGGCCACCAGAGAGTCGCGGTGAACCCGAAACTGTGGAAGATGGGCAAACATCCCATGAGGGAGGCTACGAGAGTCGGAGGAAGAATGGCCTGGATCTGGGCCACATTGGAAATGATGTTCTTGTGGGAAAGAACAACGCCCTTGGGTTCGCCCGAACTCCCACTGGTGAACAACAACCCCGCTTCAGCTTCGCCCCCATGCTCCGGCACACCGATGTTCTCGGCCAACTGGTCAGCCCCAAAGAAGAAAACTTTAACGCGTTTCCAGAGCAGTTGTTTTTTATCGAAAAGTTTCAGGAGGGAAGGCAGATCGATGCGTTCGCTGGTCCAGGGAAAATCCTCCAGTTTTTTCACCAGGGTCTCTGCCGTGAAGATGAAACGCAGCTCGGAAGTTTTGATGGCGGACTCGTTTCCGGCCCGGCCCATGGTGAAGTTCAAATTGACCGGCGTCTTGTCGGCGAGCACACACGCGAGATTGACCACGGTTGCGCCGAGTCCAGGGGGCAGGACGATGCCCACACGTTTGTCCGGAATGTTTTTCCGGATCCAAGACGAGAGTTCCCAGGCCACGGCCAGCAACATGCCGCCGGAAAGGGAACGTCCTCCTTGGAAGGTGTCGATGATAGTCGTTTTGAACTGACGGGCTTTCAGGCCGGAGATGCAGGAGCGGCCCAGGTGTCCCTGGAACGCAGGATGCAGTTCGGCCAACTGGGCATTCAATTCGTCCCAGTCTTGTTTAAATGATGCTCCGTTAAAATCTGCCGTTTTGACGAGATGGCCAACACCCAGGGCAAAGCAACCGGGGACGCCCAGGCATTCCATGGGTTTATGGCCCAGCCGCAGGTCGGGTTGCTCGTAGTTCATAACGTGGCAGGGCACGACATTGGAGCGGGATTTACGCACCACTTCCTCCAATAAAGGATCATTCAGGCCGATGCGCAGCAGGCAGACTTTTTGCCCTTTCTGTCTGGCGCTGACGATGACTTCGGCCACAGCGCGGGCATCCTGTTCACCGACGAGAACGAGATTGACCGAAGGAAAAGTCCGGGCCCATAGGCCGACTTCATCTTTCCAGGCACAAACCACCACGGTCAGATCCGCCTTTAATTCATTTTGCAGAACGAGAGCGGCGGCGGAACTGAGGTTCTCCGTGATGAGAAGAAAGTCTTTGTCCTGGCTCAACTGGCTGAGAAGGCCCCGGCTCAGCAATTTGACATCGCTGAAACAATGCAACCATGCCCTGGTCAAGCCTTTCCAAGGCTGAAAGGAATGAAAGGAGGCTAGAGGGATGCTTTCGGACATCCGGCTACTAAACCAACTTTTTTGAAAAGCTCAAACCCGAAGTGAGTATAGTAATAACTGTTGTAGAAGCACCTCATGTTGCAATTCACCCTATTCTGTCAGTCCTTCCCACCCATCGCGACATCACCGCGCTCCGACAAACAACCGCATTAAACAGGGAATCCCTGATTTCTTTGTCGATTTCATGGTTGCCGAGTAGAGCATCCCTGCTAGACAGGTACTTCCTCTGCGGACGGCCTTTAGTAAAGGGCCTCTCCCAACCGGAATTTATTTATGGCCCAACTTATCGAAAAAATACGTAATTTCGCAATCATCGCGCACATTGACCACGGGAAAACCACCCTGGTTGACCAGCTCCTCCGTCAGGCAGGCACTTTCCGCTCCAACCAAGTTGTGGTCGAACGCGTCATGGACTCCATGGACCTTGAGAGGGAAAAGGGCATCACTATCAAATCCAAGAACGCCAGCTTCCATTACAAGGATTACCTCTTCAATATCGTCGACACCCCCGGCCACGCCGACTTCGGCGGTGAAGTCGAACGTATCATGCGCATGATCGACGGTGTGCTGATCCTGGTCGATTCCTTTGAAGGCGTCCAAGCACAGACCAAGTTCGTTCTCCGCAAAGCCCTCGAAGCCAAACTCAAGCCCATTGTCGTCATCAATAAAATTGACCGCGAAAGCGCCGATCCCCACAAGGTTCTGGACTCCGTTTTTGAGCTTTTCCTCGAACTCAACGCCACTGACGAGCAGCTCGACTTCCCCGTGGTCTACGCTTCCGGCAAGAGCGGTTTCGCCACCATGGAATGGAAGGGCGAACTGACCGAAGAAATCAAAAATGCTGGTATGACCGCCATTTATGACACCATCGTCGATAAAGTCCCCCCACCGGTCGCCGATGCCGATGAACATTTCAGCATGTTGGTTTCCAACCTGGATTATAATGACTACGTCGGACGTATCGCCTTCGGAAAAATCTACGGCGGCAAAATCAAGGTTGGCGATCCCATTGTCTGTTACCACGGCAACGGAACCAAATCCAAAGGCAAAGTCACCAAGATTTTCTCCTTCGAAGGTTTGATGCAGATCGAAATCCCCGAAGCCGCCGCCGGCACCATCGTCGGTATCAGTGGAATTGACGATGTCTTCATCGGTGAAACCCTGGCGGACAATGATCAGCGCACTCCCCAGCCCTTTATCGCGATCGATCCTCCAACCATCCAGATGCAGTTGCTGGTCAATGATTCCCCTTTGAACGGAAAAGAAGGCAAGTTCATGACGGCCCGTCACATCTATGACCGCCTGATCAAGGAAATCCGGACCAATGTCAGTCTGCGCGTGGAAGAAACAGAATCCGCTGCCGCTTTCCGCGTTAGCGCCCGTGGTGAAATGCAGATCGCCGTCCTCGTCGAGCAGATGCGCCGCGAAGGTTTCGAACTCATGGTTTCCCGCCCAGAAGTCATCATGCAGAAGAACGAAAAGGGCGACATGCTCGAACCCTACGAAACCGTTTACGTGGAAGTGCCGACAGAAAATCTCGGTGACGTCTTGCAGAACCTTGCCGAACGCAAGGCGGAAATCGTCAACATGCATCACCAGCCCAAGACAGTCACTCTGGAAGGCGTCGTCCCTACCCGTGGTTTGATTGGCTTCGGCACCGACTTGCTCAACTTGAGCAAAGGGATGGGGATTATGAGCCACATCTTCAAGGAATACGGCGTCTTCAAGGGCGAAATCCGTGCCCGCGCCAACGGCGTCGTCATTGCCATGGAACAGGGTGTCACCACAGCCTACTCCCTGGAAGCTTTGGCCGAGCGCATGAAACTCTTCGTCGGTCCCCAGGAAGAAGTTTATGAAGGCATGATCTTCGGCGAGAACGCCCGCCCGGACGACATGGTGGCCAACCCCTGCAAGGCCAAAGCACTGAGCAACATGCGTTCCCAAGGCGATGGGAAAGGTGTCCAGTTATCGCCTCCCATCAAAATGAGCCTTGAGCGTATGATCGAATACATCGGATCGGACGAATATTTGGAGATCACCCCTGCGAGCCTGCGCCTACGCAAGCGTCATATGACCAGTGCAGCCCGCAAACGTGCCGGCGGCAAAGTCTAAAAAGACCTACCTCCCGCAGAATCAATCCCCGCCCGTCGAAAGATGCGCGGGGATTTTTTATGCCCATTTTACCTTGTGACTCGGGGCGTTGACCCGACTCCCCATCCGAAAGGAGCGCAGGCATCTTGCCTGCCGCCTTGGGCGTCCCGCCCCAGGCACCCCCTTCTCCCCTCCATCCTTGCGATAGAGACCGTTTCCCTCTACAACTAGCAGCCTCGTATGTTGCTGACCCTGGAAACCGAACATCCACAGGCCGATGGCCTAGGCTACCTGCTGCACAAGCATCCAGGTAAACTACAAAGCTTTCCGCAATCCTTCGGTCATGCCCATGTCTTTTATCCGAAAAATGAGCCCAATCGATCCAAGATTGCCATCCTCTTGGACGTGGATCCGGTCGGTCTGGTGCGGCGCAAGGGCGGCCCATCCGGCGAAGGATTTTCCCTCGACCAATATGTCAATGATCGCGGCTATGTCGCTTCGTCCTTTATGAGTGTGACCTTGGCCGACTTGTTCAGCACAGCCATGAACGGGCGTTGTAAGGACAAGCCCGAATTGGTCGAAACCGTTTTCCCCTTCATCGCCCACCTCCCCGCTCTCCCCTGCCGGGGTGGTGAAGTTTTTCTGCGAAGCCTCTTCGAACCCTTGGGTTATACGGTTGAAGCCCAGTGTGGTCTACTCGACGCGAAATTTCCTGAATGGGGTTTCAGCAACTGCCTCAACGTCAGCCTGCGCGGAGACTTCCGCATCCAGGATTTGCTGAAACACTTGTATGTTCTCATTCCGGTTCTGGACAACGACAAGCATTACTGGGTTGGCGAAGACGAAGTGGAAAAACTGCTCAAGCGGGGGGAAGGCTGGCTCCCGCAACATCCACTCAAGGCACACATCGTCAACCGTTACCTGAAATTCCAGAAACGCCTGACTTCTTCGGCCTTGGAACAACTGGTCAGCGATTCAGCGGAAAATCCAGATGAAGTGGAAGCCGAGCACAATGCGCAGGAGGAAGTCTTTGAAAAAGCTCTGAGTCTGAATGAACAGCGCATGGGCACCGTGCTGGCCAGCCTGAAAGGTTGCGGTGCGCAGAGAGTGTTAGATCTGGGCTGTGGCGAAGGCAATCTCCTGCGTCTTCTGCTTCAGGAAAAACAATTCACAGAAATTGTGGGCATGGACGTGTCGCATCGCGTTTTGGAAAAAGCCTCCGCCCGCCTGAAGCTGGATCGCCTGCCGGAGTTTCAAAAAAACCGGATCAAATTTTTACACGGCTCCTTAATTTATCGTGACGAACGATTACAGGGTTTTGATGCAGCCGCCTTGGTCGAAGTGATCGAGCATCTCGATCCGCCGCGCTTGGCTGCGCTGGAACGAACCGTCTTCGAGTTCGCCAAGCCAAAGACGGTCATCATCACCACGCCGAACGCCGAATACAATGTCAAGTTCGACACCCTTCCTGCCGGAAAATTCCGCCACAAGGACCACCGCTTTGAGTGGACGCGGGAGGAGTTTGAAACCTGGGCAAATCGGGTTGGACTGGAAAAAGGATATACCGTGCAGTTTTTGCCGATTGGGAATGTTGCCATAAATGTCGGGGCTCCAACACAGATGGCCAGCTTTAATAGCATCCACTAAAATGATCACTGAAATCACGTTAAAGAATTTTCGGGGTTTCGATGATCACAAAGTCTACCTACGTCCTATTACAATTATTGTGGGGAAAAATAACGCAGGAAAATCAACGCTTGTTGAGGCCTTACGTTTAATCAGCATAATAACCATTCGTTCTCAAAGCCTAAAGTACTTTGAGATTCCTTCCTGGTTAGACAGGCCGCGCCGCGAAAGGTGCGTATTCCCATCTGCTAGTGATTTTGAGTTTGATGGTGATTCAGTATTTCACCTACTTGGAGATCCTCCAGCCCAAATTACCGCCCGCTTTAAGAGCGGCGAAATAATTGAAGTGTTCATTGGCCCTCGTCGAGAAGTAATCGGAATCATCACGGACAGTAGAGGCAATCCGGTAACCACCAAAACCCAAGCATCGAGAGTTAATCTTCCGGAAGTTGGAATACTTCCTCAAATAGGTCCTCTTTTAAGAGAAGAGCTTGTGCGCGGAGAACCATATGTTCGAAGCAATATAAACTCTTCCAGATCATCACTTCATTTCAGAAATCAACTATACTATAAATCTGATCATTTTAACGCCTTTAAACAACTTGTGGAAACAACAAGGCCTGGCGTTTCAGTGCTTCCCGTTGAGCTAAAGACACTTACTTCAGGCGAGCAAAGCCTTTCTCTTTTTGTTAGGGATCACGATTTTACAGCGGAAATCGGATGGATGGGCCTTGGCCTACAGATGTGGTTGCAAACAATATGGTTCTTGACCCATGAAAATAAAAGCTCGTTCATAATTCTTGATGAGCCAGATGTATACATGCATGCAGATCTACAACGCAGATTAATTAGATCCTTAAAGTCATGCTCACATCAAACAATTATAGCCACACATTCGATTGAAATCATGTCGGAGGTAGAATCTGAAGAAATTCTCATTATTAACCGGGAAAGGAAGATTTCAACATTTGCAGATTCAGAGCCGGAAGTTCAAAATATTTTAAATAACATAGGTAGTATTCACAATATTCAACTAGCGCGCTTCAGTGTTATAGGTCGCTCTATTGCTGTCGAGGGTGATGATATGATATTCATGAAACGCTTTCAAAATACGGTTTTTCCTAAAAGCGCTTTACCTATCGACACAATACCCAATAGATCCGTGGGCGGCTGGAGTGGGTGGGAACGCGTAAGAGGCTTAGCGCTACTTTTGAAAAATGCGTCTCCCTCTATTCAACTTTATTGCATACTAGACTCCGACTATCACACAGATAGTTGTATCAAAAAGCGTTTAGAAACCGCCAAGTTAGAGAATATTAATTTGCATATTTGGAGTCGAAAAGAAATTGAAAATTACCTGCTAGTCCCCTCTGCAATATTTCGAATAATACAATATAGCCGAAAAAAAAGCGGCATGCTCACCGAAAATATGGTGAAGCAAAAAATAGAAGAGATAGCTGAAAATCTCAAGCTAGACATCCATAACTCAATGGCCGTTGAATTTAATGCAGAAGATCGAGAAGCAGGGTTTGCTGGTGCAAATAAAAAAGCTCTAGAACAATTGCAGAAAAGATGGAACTCTTTTGAGGAGAAATTATCTCTGATTTCAGGAAAAGAAACCATCCACAGGCTTGCGGAGTGGGCTGGCCAAGAATATGGGGCTAATCTGAGCGCCGTGAAACTTGCTAAAGGGCTGACTGAATCTGAAATTAATAATGAGGTTAAGCAGGCACTTCGTTCTATAGAGGATTCCGCGCCATTTTATAGCAGTCGATAATATATTCGCATACTATCTACATTCCCATGAATTTGCGTATCCCGGAACTTTCCCTTGTCGTCCTGATCGGTCCTTCCGGCTCGGGGAAGTCCTCATTTGCCCGGAAACATTTTATGGGCACGGAAATCCTTTCTTCCGACATCTGCCGAGGCTGGGTCTCGGGTGACGAAAACAATCAGGAGGCGACCAAAGATGCCTTCCAAACCTTGCACTACATCGCAGCCAAACGTCTTGCCCGTGGATTGCTGACCGTTGTTGATGCCACCAATGTTCAACCCGAAGCACGAAAACCTCTGGTGGCTTTGGCCCGCGAGTATCACTGTCTGCCCGTGGCCATCGTTCTCAACCTACCAGAAAAGATTTGCCTGGAACGCAATGAGTCACGCCCCGACCGCACATTCGGCCCTCATGTCGTCCGTCAACACAGCCAGCAATTACGCAAATCCCTTCGTGGACTGGAGAGGGAAGGATTCCGACATGTTCATGTCCTGCATTCGTCTGAGGATGCGGATGCAGCGACCATTGAACGTCAACCTCTCTGGAACAACCGCAAGACCGATCAGGGCCCTTTTGACATTATCGGGGATGTTCACGGTTGTTACGACGAATTGACCGAGCTTCTCGGCAATCTTGGCTACAGCGAACAACCCGGCGGAGCCTGGTCCCATCCCGAAGGACGGCGAATGCTCTTCGTCGGCGACCTGGTGGATCGGGGACCGAAATCCCCCGAAGTTGTGCTGCTGGCCATCGAATCCACCAAAGCGGGAACTGCCCTTGCTGTGCCGGGCAATCATGACATCAAATTCATGCGGAAAACATTCGGCAAGAATGTTCAGATTACGCATGGCCTGGCTGAGTCCCTGATGCAGTTCGAAACCTATGAACAGCACTATCGGGGTTTCTCCCGCGTAGCCGCAGAATTCTTCGACAATCTGGTGAGCCATTATGTTTTTGATGCAGGTAAACTGGTTGTAGCCCACGCCGGGATGAAAGAGTCCATGCAGGGCCGTGGATCCGGTGGTGTCCGGGAATTTGCCCTCTTCGGTGAAACCACGGGGGAGACAGACGAGTTCGGTTTGCCCGTGCGCTACAACTGGGCGGCTGAATACCGGGGCAAAGCCCACGTTGTTTATGGACACACTCCGATTCCTGAACCGGAATGGGTCAACCGCACACTCAATATCGACACGGGTTGTGTCTTCGGCGGCAAACTAACCGCGCTTCGTTATCCAGAAATGGAAATCCTTTCCGTTCCAGCCCGACTGACCTACGCCGAACCCGCGCGTCCTTTTATCCCGGAAGCGCAGCAGGCACCTGCCCTCAGCACCCAGCAACAACTTGATGATACGCTTGATCTGGCCGATGTCAGCGGCAAGCGCATTGTGGGCACACGCCTGATGAATAATGTCACCGTGCGTGAAGAGAACGCCACGGCTGCGCTCGAGGTCATGAGCCGTTTTGCGGCCAATCCCAAGTGGCTGATTTACCTGCCACCGACCATGTCTCCACCCGAAACATCGCAGTTGGACGGGTTCCTCGAACATCCCTCCGAAGCCTTTACCTACTATCGTAACGAGACGGTTCCGAAGGTAATCTGTGAGCAGAAGCACATGGGATCGCGGGCCGTCATGGTGATCTGTCGGAATGAGGAAACTGTGCAAAAACGCTTCGGCATTCCCGCATCGGATGGCGACGGCATAGGGATTATCTATACACGAACTGGAAGACGTTTTTTTGAAGATCGGGGACTGGAACAGGGTTTATTGAAACAAGTGTTGTCAGCCTTGGACGCTTCAGGCTTTTGGGATGAACTGCAAACCGATTGGGCCTGCTTCGACTGCGAACTGATGCCTTGGTCGGCCAAAGCCCAAGAGCTAATCCGGCAACAATATGCTGCTGTTGGTGCCGCTGGACGAAGCTCCTTGCCGGAAGCCGTGGAACTGTTGGCCAACGTCAGCACGCGGGGCAAAACTTTTTCCGCACTGCATCAACGTTACCAGCAAAAGCAAAGCTGCCATGAATCCTATATCGTTGCCTATCGGCACTATTGTTGGCCTGTAAACTCACTGTCCGATCTTCGGCTGGCGCCCTTCCATCTTCTTGCCACTGAAGGAAAGACCCACACAGACCGCGACCACGTCTGGCATATGGACATCCTGCATAAAATCTGCCAGGCCGACACAAGCGGCATTCTTCTGGCCACACCTTACAAGATCATCGATCTGCTGGATGAAACTAGCCTGCAGACGGGAATCGACTGGTGGCTGGAGCTGACAGCCCAAGGAGGGGAAGGCATGGTGGTTAAACCGATTGACTTTATAGCCAGTGGACGGAGAGGTATCGCTCAGCCTGCGGTCAAATGCCGTGGCCAGGAATATCTACGCATCATTTACGGACCGGAATATACCATGCCAGAAAATCTCGAACGCCTGCGCAAGCGGGGCCTGTCTTCCAAGCGATCCCTGGCCCTGCGCGAGTTTGCTCTCGGCGTGGAATCCTTGGAACGTTTTACCCGCAAAGAGCCTCTTCGCCGTGTCCACGAATGTGTCTTCGGCGTTCTGGCGCTGGAAAGTGAACCAGTAGATCCAAGGCTTTGAGGAGACTTACTGGCCTTTTACAGCCGTTAGCTCAATCCTCATAAGGTAATGGTCGCTCGTCCCCCCGGATGGCACTGGAACCACTTCAAGGGCCTGATTATTTTGGATACTTCATCATCCCTCTGATTTCCTAGCAAAACTTCCTCCCGTGATTTTGTAGGCCGTTTCTGTAAAACAAATTTCAGATGCACCCCCCGCTGGAGAAAAAACTCCTCATGGATTTACTAAAGCAACTGCACTGTCAGGCCCTCGTTAAGCTTATTCAGGATCATCCCACCTCTTCCTTGCGGCCTTGCACAAAAAGCTTCCTGATCCTAAAATAACCCATGGCCACTGTCCAAAAACCAACCCCACTCTCGTTTTGGCGCCGCCTCAAATGGCCCGCTGCACTCCTGCTCCTGTTGGGATTGCTCGCGTTCGGTGCCATTTCTCTGGGAAAATACCGCCTCCATCAGCAGATCAATCAGCTCGGACGGGCGCTGACAGAGCGTAAATTGAGTCAGGCAGCATTCCTGCTTAACACCCTGCAATCACGACATCCTGACCATCCTGAAGTGCTGGCCGAACGAGCCCGCTTCGAAAGCCTCACCGGCCAATCCGTTGCGGTCCCTTCCTGGATCGATGTGATGAATCGTGTTCCCACGCAAGCGGAATACCGCGTGGCGGCGGTGCTGACCTGCATCCAATTCAACCAATTTCCGAAGGCCGAAAAAATTATCCAAGAGTGGCCGCAAACCCTGCGTCAAGGAACCGCCTTCAGCCGCGCTGCCCTCGCCCTGGCCTTTGCCCGCAAGGATTGGGAAACTGCTCAAAAACATGCTGACATCCTGACCAAACTCGATCCCACCTCAGCCAGCGCGCGTCTCAACCAGGCCATCATCGCCCTTCAAGGCCCCCACTCCGAACCTGCCCGCCAGACACTCCAGCAAATGGCCCGTGACCCCAATCCCAGCACCCAGTCCTCTGCCCTGCGCCCGTTGCTGCAGGATGCCCTCCAACGAAAGGATCAGAAAGCTCTGTCCCTCTTGGCAGAGCCTCTTATCTCGTCGAATAACACACCATTTGAGAGCCTGATGCCGTCATTGGAAGCCCTCCAGAAGGGGGGATTACCGCCGGAAAATTCCACCCTCCAACAAATTTGGCGGGAAAAATTATCCCAGCCAGGCCAGATGTCCCAATTGGTTGGCTGGATGGTCACCTCAGGCCGAGGCAAGGAGGCCTGGGAATTTTACACGCAAACCCCTCCTTCCCAGCCTTGGGTTTTTCCCCTGGGCCTCGCCCTCACCGAAGCCGCCGTGGTCGCTGGCCAAAGGGAAACGGCCTGGGTCGGTCTTTCTAAAACCAACTGGCCCGGTCTGGAAGACCTCCGCGCGCTCTGCCTCGCACGTCTTTCCTGGCCCAACCCCTCCGCAAATACCCACTTGGAACGGGCCGTTTCCTCAGCCACCAATCGCAGGCAGGGACTGGAATCCCTCTTGGCCGTTGTTGAACAATGGCGATGGGAACCGGGCCTGATCCGCATTCTCCAGGCCCGCATCCAGACCCCCAACCCTACCCCCCGCGAATTTACCGCCCTCTACGCCCTTTTGGAAAAACAAGGCAATACCGAGGCCATGAGACTGGCAACTATCCGGCAGCTGGAACTTTTTCCCAACGCACCCGTTGCCTTGAATAATGCAGCTTATTTCTCCCTTCTTCGGGGGGCTCAAATTACCCAGGCCTCTGCCTGGGCCGGCCAGGCCGTAACCCAGCGGCCTGATGCCCCGGCCTTTGCCGCAACCCTCGCCTTCGCCCAAATCACCCTCAAAGATTGGGAGGCCGCCCGTCTGACACTGGATCGGTTTCCCGACTCCCCTGTTCTCGATCTCACCCGGGGTGCCTGGTGGGTCACTCAAAACAAACCAGCCCCTCTAACCCTCCGACGTGCCGTGGAAAAGTATCCCACCTACTACCCCGAGGAAGTTTCTCTCAAAGAAAAAATTCTTACTTTTCCCTAGAGAATTTTTCTCTCTTACCGTCTTCAGCGTAGGAGCGACCTTGCGTCGCGATGGCCTCCACTTAGGGATAAGAATCCATCAGCCCTTTGAACTTTTGCAGGTGATTTCACCTGCCTAGCCACGTTTGGCATCATAAGATCCGCCCTAATGACCTTGTTATCAATATCTTCCACACGCTTTTTATTGTACTGACTTTACACCTATTTTATTGTATAATTGTACTACAATTGAATTCCTCCCTTCATCCTCAGAGTCAAAGTTCACTGCTTAAGTGGCGGGTTTTACTCCTGGCTCTTCTACTGGCAGGCGCCATCAGTCCTGCACACGCCGCTACCACCAGCTGGTGGCGCTTTGAGGCCGGTAGCGACACCGATCCTTCTGCAGCCGGCTTGATCAACCCAAACGAAATCGGCGGGGAACCGTCCATGGTTTCGGCCAATTCCACCCTCGGCACCAATGCCCCGGATCTGTTCGCCGATTTTGTTCCCGTCACCGGTGATCCTAACACCGGAAGTATTCGCTCCTTTGTTAATGGCGCTGGTCAGGATGGTATCTTCGGATCCGCCGCCTACTCCAGCACACTTAACAGCAACTCCATCACGGTGGAATTCTGGGCTCGCACCACAGAAAGTGAAGCAGGAATGGTCGCCCGCACCCTCGACCCCGAACAATCCGGCGAGACCGGTAACATCGACAACGGCTTCCGCATTGTGGAACCCCAAAACGTCCGCGTGGATTACTGGGTCTCCCAAAACGACGGCAGCAACCCCACCCTAGTCACCCTAACCAGCGGGGTCGCCATCAATGACGGTGTCTGGCACTATATCGCCTTCCGATACAACAACAGCACCGGCGTCGGAGAACTGATCATTGACGGAGCTGTGGCGGCCAGCATCAATGGCACCGACAACCGCCGTCTATGGTATGGTGCAGGAAATCCCACACCTGGGGTGCATATCGGTTACCGCATGGACGGAAACCCCCTCAATAACACAGGAACACTTGACGAAATACGCTTTTCCGATGTCTCGATACCGGACACTGAGTTGCTTATTGTTCCAGAGGCAACGTCCTTCTGGCCCATGGCCCTCCTTTCCGCCTGCTTTGCTCTGGGGCTGTTCATTCAACGGCTTCGCTCTAGAAAAAATATCCCCCAACCCAGCCCTGATGTCTCATAATCAGCGGGTTCATCGACCTGAGGAAACCGCCTGGATATTTATTCTTTGGCTATGGCTTAGTGCGGCCTGCCTCTCCACATGGTGGAGCAACGCAGACTACGGACACGGTTTTTTCATTCCCTTGCTGGCAGCTTTTTTTCTCTACCAAAGATGGCAGCTCCTTCCCGATCCACCCCTTCGACAATACTCCAACCTGATCCCTAGCCTGCTCCCTTGGCTGATTCTTCCCCCCATTTTCTTCCTTGAACTGGTCCGCCTTGCTCCCACGCCCTGGCGTCTGCCCATCTGGTTGATTTACGCGCTCGCTGCTGCCTCCTCCTTCGGAACCGCTTTCCGCCTTGCAGGATTTGCCGGCCTGAAAGCGGTCAGCTTTCCCATTATCTTCATGTCTCTTTGTGTGCCATGGCCCGCTGCTCTCGAGGTCCCCCTCAGCCAAACCCTCGGCACTTGGATCGCCTGGTGCACGGGCGAAATCCTCCATCTCGCTGGGTTCGCCTGCCAGGTCAGGGGCCGTATCATCGAGATCGAGGGTGGCACTCTCGGCGTAGAAGATGCCTGCAGCGGAATACGTTCTCTCCACACCGGTTTGGCTTTTGCCTTGGCCGTAGGCGCCTGGCACTGGCTTCCCTTCCGGAAACATCTGGCCCTCATAGTCATTGCCATCACCGGTGCAGTCGTTCTGAATATCGGCCGAAGCACCTTCCTGGCGGCAGGCATTTCCCTCCAGGGCCCTTCGTTTCTCCAACTCTGGCATGACGCCGCCGCAGGGACTGCCCTTGTGATACTTTGCGCCACCTTGTTTGCAGTATCTTTTCGATGGCGCACCCCCGTGCCATCCCCCGAATCCAAGCCCGTGATCCCGCCCAAGCCAAACAGCCCACTTGGAATGCGCCTCAAAAAAACAGCCGGACCACTCACCCTTGCTACCCTGACCGTTCTCCTCCTCGCACAACTTTGGTATGTCAGCGCGCCTCCCTCAACACCCGATCACCTTCGAGAATCGGATTTCCGCGAAGGTACATCCTTTATGCCGGTTCCCCCTCCGTCTTCGGAAATCCTGCAGGCGGATCGGGCGGTCTTACTCCGTCCCGCATCTCCCCAACACTCCCACCTTCTCGGCTATCACCTCCTCTGGTTATCTGATAATGGCTTCAGCCTCTCCCACCGCCCGGAAGTCTGCCTTCCCGGCGGCGGATGGACCACTTCC
>Ga0163149_10003053_pt1 | contig 19463 bp, 30 predicted proteins | sample OliLakLV19MP5G1_FD_148604 | JGI IMG/M metagenome (GOLD analysis project Ga0163149, IMG submission 148604) | Freshwater microbial mat bacterial communities from Lake Vanda, McMurdo Dry Valleys, Antarctica - Oligotrophic Lake LV.19.MP5.G1 | ecosystem: Environmental > Aquatic > Freshwater > Lake >...
GGGAGAGAAATGATTATCAAAACGCGAAATGAAGATGGAACGTGGAAATGGCGTGACGATGTTTTAAATGAACGCCAGCGCAAAGAACTTGAAGCCGCGGAGTCGTATGGACGCGACCCCCATGACGCAGGAGATGGACACGACCTGCGCGTGATAATGGCACGGCTAGCAAATGTGCTAGATAACCTAAGAATAGAACCCGCAGATTGGAAGGATCGGGCTGAATGAATAACGGCCTCACTTCCGACCAACTAGAGCTTCTGCTGTATATCGAGACCTACCGTAGGCTACATGGCTACGCGCCGACCCTTGAGGAAATCGGCGCAAAAGTTTACGCCAATCACACCACCGTATACGGCTGGTGCGAGAAACTCATCAGGATGGGTTATTTGGTACGGAACGGAAGGCCGAACCGCTGTTATGTAGTCGCTATGGATAGGTTGGCTGCATGGGCGTGGCGAGAGGCAGAGGCGACAACATTGTGATTAAAGGGGCAATGATGACAGATAAATTAACGGCTGATCGGTTGGCGGAGATCGCAGCGGAAGTAAAGAGTGGGCGTGAATTGCCGGATTTAGGGCGTATCGACATGATGCGCGAACTGCTGGAACATATTGAGGCATTAGCGACTGAGAAGCGTCCGGAATGGGTGTGGGTGGTGATACCGTCGCTGGTGTTTAAGCGGGAAGAGGATGCGGCAGGCGTGGGGTATTACGACTCGGCGGCGGCATATGCGGCGGCTGAAGAGATGGAGTATGCGACAGTGTTGCGGGTGACGGTGGCATGAAAAGAATAAGCTACTGTGACGTGGACATTTTGGCGATCATATGTCGCAAACCTAAAACGTCTGAGGAAATATGCGCCAGTATGGGCTGGTGGGTACATGGGCATGTACGGAAACGGTTAAAAGTCCTGACCGACAAAGGGTTAATCTTTCGCAAGTTACAAGGGAAATTCTATATCTATTTCAGTAGTCAAGGGGAGGGCTGATATGGCAACAATAGCACATTACACAATTCAATATCGCGGGGTAGATGGGGTGATTGAGGTTGACCAACGCACTAGTATCGGATCACTTGTAATCCGTGACGGGTTAATTATTTTGAACGGGGATGATGTGCAGTATGTCTACCCTATTTATAATTTGGTCAAGATGATCGCTGACTATTCCCGTGACGCGGACGAAAAAGAATAGGCATCCGAAGCCCGGCAAGCAACAATGAATATCGTACAGTGTCACGAGGCATCGGGGGACAATAATTTCAAGGGGTGGGCAGTTGACGGCCTGCTCCTTTTTTTGATGTCAAGGGGAAAATGAAACGGAGATTTAACTGTGAACGATCACAATTTCTGGTAGAATTATTGTAAATCATTGTGAAAGTATTATGGTTGCATGGATACGCAAATCATCCAGATCGTGAGCAGATTGCAGGTCAACTATCGGCGGGTGTATCCGTGGATGGTACAGGCATGGATGGACGAGGAGAACGCACGATCTGAGGCGACGTTGCGGCGGTACATGCGGCGGCTGGCGGGCGAGGGTAAACTGGTGCGATTGGGTGAACGGCGTGGGTATATGGCGGCTTAAGGAGAAATGGAAAATGAATCATCATCGCGAAAAAGAACGTGCCAAGTTATACGATAATGCTTTTAATGCGCCCATAGGGCTTTTACTCCAGGAGGCGCAAGAGCAATATTCATTTGCGGTTGATCACGATAGTATCCGGCATTACATTGATGTGGCTGAGGAGAATTCGGCTATATTAGTTGTTTTGCAGCAGCGGTTTGTAGTTTTGTTCGATGCTCTAGCGTTTTACGCGGGGGGGGATCAAGACGGTGGGGAACGCGCCAGAGAAGTTATTGAACGCCTTGTAAAAGATGGCGCGGAGTCAGTCAAAGAATAGGCGAAAATGATACGCAAAGATATGCAAAACCGTCCGAAATGGGCGGTTTTTTGATTGTTTTGGTACGAATGATCGTTAAATGGAAACGTGGTGATTTAGGATAGGGTTGAAGTTATTAGATTTCGTATAGTGATTTATCAGACGCGCCGGGACGGGCATAGTTTGGGCATGATTGGACACGATGGCGGGAAAAGCAAAGTTTAGCAGGCGGACATTCCGCGAGGCGATCATCGGCAGCCGGGGGATTAAGGCGGTGATTGCTGAGGCATTGGACTGCTCACGGCAGACGGTGGACAACTATCTAACGCGGTGGCCTGATTTGGTGGGGGTCGTGGCGCAGGAGCGTGAGTCATTGGTTGACCGGGCAGAATCGAAACTGATGGAAGCGGTGGACAAGGGCGAGTTAAAGGCTGTGCTGTTCGTTTTGGAGACGATGGGCAAAGAGCGCGGCTGGACAAAGCGGACGGAAGTAACGGGAGCGGATGGCGCGGCGCTGGGGCTATCGCCGGATGTGATGCAATTGATCGGGGCGATGCGGTTAGATATGAGCGATGTGGTGCAGGCGTTTGAGGAGATGATTCGGGCGCAGGCGGAAACCCCCACCCCCTAACTCCGTCCACAGGGAGGGGGAATAAGACACGAACCGTAAAGGATTACTTGGATGTTGGCGCTACCAGAATATGCCGTTAGGGATGAAGAAGTACGCGGTACGGTTGCCAAGGATGGTAAACGGCTCATGACTGACTACACCGAACTTGATTGCGTTCACTGTGTCGATGCGCTGGAACTGATGAAGGCGCAACCGCCTGCTAGTATTGACGCAATCATTATTGACCCGCCCTATGGGTTTGGGTTGGATACTTGGGATAATGCGGTTGATATTCCATCGCTGCTCGGTGAAGCCTATCGCGTATTGAAACCGGATAGCTTTTTCGTATTCTTTATTCAAGCGCCTTACGATTTGGATTGGCGATTAGCATTACGAGATACGCCGCTTCAATACGTAGAACATGTCGCATGGTTAAAGCGGATGACAGGCTCTTACAGTGCCGGGTTATGCCATGCCCACGAAAGTATATACATTTACCGTAAGGGGAAGGCGCGTTTTGTCGAGGTCAAAGGATTGTATACAGACGTGAAAGTACCGGGCTTAATGTTTGACGCGATTAGTATTGACGGTATACAGCGCCATATTTCAGATTTACATGCTGAAATTAAATCAGGGAAAAGAGTCAGGATTTTGCCATCTGCGGGACACAAAGCACATTTTAGACTCGGAAATAGAAATGGCCCGGCTGATATGGCACCTGAATTTTCCAACTTTACTAATGTCTGGTCTTTCCTACCTCAAAACGTATCGCAAATTACTGGATTAAAATTTCACGCATCGCAGAAACCCGTGAAATTATTAGAGCGCCTGCTCACTTTGTTAACCGTGCCGGGCGCTACCGTGTTAGATTGTTTTGTAGGCAGTGGCACTACAGCAGTAGCTTGCAAATCATTAGATCGTCGGTTTATTTGTGGCGACTTAGAAGCGGAATTTGTTGAATATTCGCGCCGCCGGACAGCGCAGACGGTTAAGCGAGATGTGGTTGAAATCGGTGTGCAGGCTACGCTGCCGATGATGGAGAAGATGGGTTGAACACTGGGCATAAGACGCTTTCTGTAAAGCAAAACACTAGGGATATTCAGACGGCGGCACTGGCGGCGGCGTGGATGGCGCGGTTGCGTGGAAAGTCTGGATTAGATGTGAAGGTGGCGCGGGCGTATCCGGGTGGGGGATGGGCGGCGTACAGAATCGCGGTGGCGGCGGCAGGGAATCCGGCGGATCAGATCGAGCGGTTTGAGGCGGCGGGGGTTATTTTGCAACCGAAGCAGCTTGAATTTGCGGCGTGGGCGCGACGGGTGGATGATGCGCCGCATATCGAGGGCGAAACAGGCACGCCAGAAATTGGGATGGGCGGCGCGAAGGGACCGGGAAAATCCTTTGCGTTGTTTGCAGTGGCGGCGGTGGATGATTGCCAGCGGTTTGCGGGGCTGAAGGTGTTGTATCTGAGAAAGACGGGGAAGCGAGCGCAAGAACAGATCGAGGACTTGGTGGGGGCGGTATTGGATCAGGTGCCGCATGTGTACACGAAGGGGCGTTTGCGATTCCCGAATGGCAGTCAGATCATCATCGGGCATTTTAACAACGAGAAAGAGGCGTTGAATTATGCTGGGTTGGAGTATGACGAGATCATCATTGAAGAGGCCACGACTTTGACTGAGAAGGCGCATAAGGCGTTGCGGCAGAGTGCGCGGACGAGCAAAGAGGGTTGGAGGCCGCGCATTTATAACAGCACCAATCCGTTGGGGGTGGGGCATAAATTTTACAAGAAGCGGTTTATCGACCATGAGCGGAAGCATAAGGCGGTGGAGCATCGGACGCGGAAGTTTATTTTTGCGACGGTGGATGATAACAATTTTGTGAACCCGGATTATCGGGGCAACTTGGACGAACTGACGGGGGTCGAGAAACGGGCGTATCGGGACGGGGATTGGGAGGTCAGTGCGGGGGCGTACTTTGATGCGTGGATGTATGACCTGCATGTAACCGATTCGTTTGTTCCGCCGCGCCAGTGGGAGACGTGGGCGAGTATGGATTACGGGTTTAATCACTGGAACATGATTCATCTACACGCCCAGAACGGGGATGGGGTGATTTATACCTTCGCAGAGTTGGCGCTGCGAAAGCATTATCCGGCGGAAGTGGTGCCGTTATTGCGTGTGATGTTGAGCCTGTATGAGCGCACGGTTGGCGAGTTGAGGGAAGTGCGCGCCGGGAATGATGTGTTCAACAAGACGGGGGCGGCTGAGAAGAGTGTGGCGGAACAGTATAGGGCGCTGGGGGTTGAGATTAAGCCTGCGATCACAGATGCGGGGAGTCGGGTGTTGGGGGCGCATCATATGAGTGCGTTGCTGGGCAACCCAGAACGGGCGATTTTGCCGCGGTGGTTTGTGACGCGGAATTGTGCGCGGTTGATCGAGACGATGCCTGTGTTGGAACATGATCCGCATAACCCGGAGGATGTTCTCAAGATTGATTGTGATGAACACGGCGAGGGCGGGGACGATGCTTATGATTGTGCGCGGTATGGACTGCTGCGCGATAAAAAGAAGCCGATTACGGCGGGGGTGGTGAAGTATGCTTGAGATGGTTGCGGAACAATTAGGGACGGCGATAGACAGCGGTTGGCTGGCGCGGATGGACAAGTGGGGGAAGGCGGTCACACGGTTTCGCAAATATTCCGACGGGGAACATGAAGCGAAGATGACCGATGAAATGAGGAAGCAACTGCGCGTGGTGGATGGCGAGGAATTTAATTCTAACTACTGCGACATGGTGGTTAGCTCGATGTCTGATCGGCTGGTGATTGACCGGATGGACGCGGACGCGACGGCGGCGGTGACGTGGGCGAATGATGTGATGCAGTTCAATCGGTTTGATGAGCTACAGATGGATGTGCATCAGATGGCGCTGACGGACGGCGATACGTTTATATTTGTGGGTTACGACAATGAGGCGCAAATACCGACGTTTGTGCATGAGCCGGCGTGGGATGGGGATGTGGGGATGCTGGTGGTGTATGACCGGAATCGAAGCCAGATTATGGCCGCGATTAAAGTATGGTATGAGGCGGGGATTGATGACGCTGCCCGGCGGGTGAATGTTTATTATCCTGACCGGATTGAGAAGTATGTGACGGGCAAGGATAAGCTGGAAACGTATGAGGAGGTTACGCCGTGGGTGGATGCGGACGGGTCGCCAGTGGGGTTGACGATCCACCACTTCAAAAATCGCGGGCGCAGCCGGGTCGAGTTGGGGATGAGTGAGCTAAAGAATGTCGTCCCGCTACAGGACGCATTAAATCGGACGCTATACAGTATGGTGATGACGGCGGAACTGACGGCGTTCCCGGTACGGGTGGCGAAGGGGTTTAATCCGCCTGCTAATTTATCGCCGGGGGTGTGGGTAACCATTGGCGGGGATGGACTGGATAAAGATCAGGTGGCGGATGCGTCGGTGATGGCGCAAGGGCAGCTTACGCCGTTCATCGATCAGGCGAAGTTTTTGAAGGGCGAGATTGGGACGATCAGCAGTACACCGCTGCCGGAATTTATGGGCGGCGATAGTTCCAGCGGCGAGGCGTTGAAGCAGCGCGAGGTGGGGCTGGTGGGGAAGTGCGCGAAGTTTCAGGTGAAGATCGGGAATGTGTGGGAGGATATTTTCCTTACGGCGCGCCGGGTGCAACTGGCGTTTGGGACGACTGCCCCGCCAGAGGTAAAAAGGTTTACCTGCAAATGGAAGAGCGCCCAGTTACGGAATGATAACGATTGGGTGAAGAATGCTGTCGCGGTGAAGGATGATGTGGGCGAGCGGGAATTTTTGCGGCTGATTGGACCGGTGTTTGGGTATGATGAGGCGTATATAGAGAAGCTCATTGTCGAGAAGGCGGGGGATGCAGGGCGACGGTTGGAGGCGGCGGTGGGGAGTCTGCCGGGGTTTAGTCGGGTTGATCTAGCATGAGAACCTCGACATTTAATCCGCATAGACGGGTTGTTCTGTCTCATCATGAGCAGACGTTAGGGGATGCGCTGCTGATGGCGGTGGCGTTTATGACGATGACGAGCGGCGGTATGGCGTTGATGTGGGGGGGGGCGATGGTAATTTTAGGGCTATAGAAAGACAGTTATCAAAACCCCACCGTCCGACCCCCTCCCCAAATGGTGGAGAGGGGGAACATATAGGGCATTGATCGTTATTTGGGTGGGGGACGGGTTAGGATAAAGGCTATGCAAACTGAATCGCAAACTGGATCGATAAGTGAGGAGATTTTACGATGGTTGATTTAAGTGTAACTGCGGGGAATGTGGTGCGCGGGGCGGCGGCGGAAGTTAAAGATGGGATCGCGGGGGCGACGATTACCGCCGGGCAGACGCTGTACGCTGATAGTGGCGACAGCTTCAAGCTGAAGTTGGCGCAATGCGACGGGACGGCAAGCGAGGCGGTGGCGGTAGGGATCGCGCTGAATGGCGGCACGTCTGGGCAACCGATTCGGTATGTCACGAAGGGGAAATATAACCCCGGCGGGACGGTGGTGGTGGGACTTTTGTATGCTGTGAGTACGGCGGCGGGGTTGATTGCACCGACTGCTGATCTGGCATCGACGAACCGCGTTACGTACCTGGGGGTTGGTACGACAGCCGCCGAAATCGATGTGCAGATTCATGTGAGCGGTGTGGCTAAACCATAATGGACATTCGGGCGGAACTTAGCCGACGGGTGGCGGCGGCGCTGGATGATCTGCGGCATGAGATGATTAACGGCGGGGTTGATGCGGGGTTGCTGCTGCCGAAAGCGATCATCACGGAAACGATGGAGGGTGTGGATGTGGCGTTTTTTGGGACGACGCTGCTGCGCTTTAACGGAGAGTGGGAGGAAGTCTCACCCGTCCACAAAGAAGGGGATACGGGCGTGGTACGTGCCGCGGATTTGCTGGACGAATTTAAGGCGGAATTGAAGGCACAGCGAAGAAGCCGAAATAAGTGAGCGGTGATGCGATTCCACGTCCGGCGGATTTGGCGGCGCAGTTGCTCAAAAAAGGCTATACGAATGCTGTTCGGCAAGTCGTTGGCGCGATAGCGAGTGAAATAACGCCGGGCGGGATTTTGCATCGACGATTACAACAGTTTGACGATCATGCGCGGGAACTGGCGGCAGATGGGCAGCGGGTGGCGGCTGATGACCCGGTATTACGGGCGCTGCTGGCGGATTTTGGGGATGCGCTGCGACGGCAAGCGGGGCTGATCGACGCGGCTGCGCCGGGGGTGGGCGCGACGGGGATTGATGCGGCGGGGCAATTCTTCCGGCAGACGACTTTGCCGGGCATGAGCGATCAGCAGGCGGCGGCGGTGGGGATACGGTTTAATCAGCCTGACCCGGAAGCGGTGGCGGCGGCTGTGAATTATACGGGTGGGGCGGCGTGGGAAAATGAACTGCGCCGCTATCAGGAAGACATTGGGGAACAGGTGCGGCAGATTGCGTTACGCGGGATTGTGGCGGGGCGGGGGCCGCTGGCGATTGCGAATGATCTACGTGGGGCGGTGGAGGGTATTCCGGCGTATCGGGCGAATGCGCTAATGCGGACGCTGCAATTGCAGAGCTTCAGGGTGGGTGCGGCGGTGCATCAGACGGAGAATGCCAGTATCCTTTCGCATCAGATACGGATTGCGGCGCTGGATAATCGGACGTGCTTATGTTGTGTCTCTGAACACGGGAAGATTATGCCGCTGGGAGAGGTTATCCAAGATCATCATCAGGGGCGGTGTACGTCTATCGCGGTGGTGAGGGGCAACCCGCGGACGGTGCAGACGGGCGAGGCGTGGTTCAGCGGTTTGCCGGAAGAACGGCAGCGCGCAATTGCGGGGCCGGGGGCGTTTGAAGCGTTGCGGCGGGGCGATGTGCGGTTGGGGGATTTTGTTCAACCGTATGAGGATGCGGTATTTGGCGACATGATTCGGCAGGGTAGTTTGAGCAGGGCGATTGAAGTTTCTAGCGCGGCAACGGTTGAAACCGTGTATGGTATCCGGCGGCGTGAGCGGGGCAATGTGCCGACTGATGTTAATGGGTTGGGCGATTGGCTGATCGAGAATGAGGATACGTTCCTAGCGGAGAAGCTGCTAGACCCGAACCTGAATTTGTTTGAGACAGATTTTAGCCAAGGCTTCCGGCGGTTGGTAAATGTTCAGGGTGTGCGGGATGCGGCTAAGGCATTTGTTCGGGAGAGCCAAGATATTCAGTACGGGCGGGATTATCTGCTCGATCTGGTGATTGATTTGGCGGGGGAGAACGGCGTGAGGGTGGGTAATCGGGAAGCGGCGGCGCGATTACTTAATGAGGATTATGCGACGCAAGCGCGGGCGATTTTGACGGCGGCAGGGATGGGGAATGTCCGACTGACGGCGGCGCAACAGCGAAGAATAAATGAATCTTTACAGGGTAATTATCTCGATCTGGTGTATACTACAGAGAGTAGCACACGCGGCAGCCTTGCGAACCAAACGCGAAGCACGGGCGGCGGCGGTGTGATGACAGACGCGGAACGGCGTGATCGACGTAGGCAGTTTTTAAGTTATATCAACGGGGTAGATTTATGATCACCAGCGAATTTGACGGACAGGCAGTTAACTACATTGACGCGATGCGGATACAGCATCAGGGCGTGGTCGTCGGACAATCGACTGATCGTCAGTTCATTTTGGTACAGAGCAGCAATCCGAAAGCGGGAGCGGCGGACTGGCATTTTAAGGTAAGACGGTTACTGCTGCCGGGGGTGCTGGTAACGCAAGCCTAAGATTTATTAAAACGACTTTAGACGCTCATCGAAAGATGGGCGTTTTTGATTCCGGTGATGATCGTTAATTGACTATGGATTAGGTGACAATTGAAGGGTGATCAGGAAAGAGGTGCGGGTGATGGGTGATAAACAAATTGCGAATGAAGTTCTGTTTATGCTCGACAAGATCGTCTCATTGGCTGCTGAGGATGCGAGTTCGGAGCCGGACTATGAACACATGACCCGACTCTTTGGCGAACTATCCGATTATCTTTGCCAGAATGGTGCGCCAGTAATCGGACAGACGCGAGAACTTGATCGGACGGTATGGTGCAATAACGGCGAAGGTCTCAAGATTGAGATCAAAATCACGCTGGTTGAGGAAGCAATTTAGGTTTGCAGAATGATCGTTATTTCAAGCGAGACACTTGATAATGAAATTATAAGGGGAAGGCAAGATGCCTGAACAACAGTTTTTGTTTGCGAGTCAGATGACGACGGGACGGGTTCGGACGGCGACACGCTATCCACATGTGGGCGTATCGCTGAAAAAACGCCGTCGCTGGTTCTCTGGCGATGGGCTGGATGCCCAGACTCCGCCGGCGCAAGGTGGCGCGGGTGGGGATGAGTTTAGGCTGGAAGACCTTGCGCCGGGAGTGCAGAGATACATCAAAGAACTTCGGGCGGAGGCGGCACAGCGGCGGGTGGCGCTGGACACGGAACGCACGGAAGCGGCGAAACGTGAGCAGGCGCGGCTGGCGGAAGAGGGCAAGTGGAAGGAATTGGCGGAGGCACGGGCGGCGGAATTGGCGAAGGTGACACCGTATCAAGAACGGGCGACGACGCTGGAAAGCCTGATCCGTGAGAATAATCAGAAGCGGGTTGAGCGGGTGCGCGAGGAGCTGCGCCCGATGATACCGACTGATTATCCGCCGGAAAAACTCTCGACTTGGCTAGATGCTAATTGGGAGCGGTTGGTAACAAGGCCTGCACCGGAGACAGACGCGGGGGCGGGCGGCGCTGGTGGCAGCGGGCGGGTGATGACGCTAACAGCAGAAGAGAAGGAAATGGCTGCGAGATTCGGGTTGACCGAGGAGCAGTACATTGCCGCGAAGAAAAAAGCGGGAACGGGTTAGACCGCAACCGATGGCTTGATGCCACATTGTTGATGATGGACATTGTGGAGAGATGGGAACATGCCAGATACACGACTTGGGTTTAAGTACGAGTACAGAATGGGCGGTGGCACGGCTACTGTTCAGAAATTCCTTTTCAAAGACACGGAAACGATCCGCAAGGGCGATCTGGTGAATTTGGAAACCGGCAAGGTTGATCTGGCGGCGACGAATGACACGGCGCTGCTGGGTGTGGCTTTGATAACAGTGGCGGGAACGGCAGATGTCAGCTTTATGGAGTGCATTACGGATGATGACGCGGTTTATTCCGTGTATGACGCGAATGCACGGGCGGCAGGGGCGACGCTGGACTTTGCAGGGGCATCGGGCGCTTATGCGCTGGCGGCATCGAGCAACGTTGATTTGATCGTAATGGCAACCAGTACGGCGGCAGAGCGGACTTATGTTCGTATTGTGCCGAATGAACACGCCTTTAAATAGGTTTAGGGAAAAGGTGGAGGAATAGGACATGGTATTAACACAATCGCAATTCAACACTCTCCTGATCCCGCTGATCACCCATCATTTTGAGGTGGGTCAGAACCGTGTGCCGAGAATGCGGACTCAGTTGTTCAGCGAGAAACGCTCGACACTGGCGCAGGAAAACGGCACGGGCATGGGCGGGATGACACCGGAAAGCTGGAATGCTTACGCCAGTACTGGGAAGAAGGGCAAGCTGGATGTGGATCAGCTTTATACCCAGACCTACACGCACCAAGAATATCCGGTGCAGTTGGAAATCAAGAAGAACCTGATCCTGAACGATCAGTATGGCAAGATCGGCGACCTGATTCGCCGGGCGGGGATTAGCGCGGAGCAGAAGATGGAGATTGATGCGGCGAGTCTGCTGACCAATGCGTTCTCTGCCAGTTTCCTATGGAGCGATGCTAAGGCATTGTGCGCGACAGATCATCCGCAATCGCCGACGGTGACTGCAGGTACGTTCAGCAACAAGGGGACAAGCGCACTGACGGCGGACGTGGTGAGCACGACTCGGGTGGCGATGATGCGTTTTAAGGACGACAAAGGCACCGAGATTGGCCTGATGCCGAATGAACTTTGGGTGCCGCCGGAGTTGGAAGACACGGCGCGGAAGATTGTCGCAAGTGTACTCGACCCGGAAAGCGCGAATAATGCGATTAATCCGCAAGCGGGACGCTGGACGGTGAAGCCTTGGATGCGGTTGACGGACACGAACAACTGGTTTATGGCGGATTCGACATGGCGGCAGGAAGTGGCGAACTGGTACGTCCGCGAGACGACCACGCCGATGATCGTCGCTGAGACCACAACGGAAATTGTTTACGAGTTCAAGCTGCATTACAGCTTCGGCGTGGATGATTGGCGTTGGATTTACGGTCACGAAGTGGCATAAGTGACCCTACCCCCTAACCCCCTCCCCATGCTTTGGGGAGGGGGGAAGAGTAAGGCGGGACGAGCAATGAAGGTATATAGAAAAGGGGTTATGACATGCCAGTGACTAATTATCCGAATGGGATTAACGTAACAGGCGGCATCGCTGGTAGCTTGACGGGCAATGTCACGGGTAACGTGACGGGCAACGTGACGGGAGCGGTCACGGGTGGCTTGGCGCTTCCGGTGCAGGTGGGTTTGGTCAACGGCGCGATCACGCTTACGTCGGGCGTGGTGGTGCTGACTAAGGCGGGGGTGGCGGCGATGACGCTAGCCGCTCCTACGGCTGGGACGGATGACGGCAAAATTTTGCATATCGTGGCGACAACGGCAAACGCGCATACCGTCACGATTGCCAACGGTTTGAGCGGTGCAGGTACGGCGGCAGACGTGGGGACTTTCGGCGGCGCGGTGGCTGATCGGGTGAGTTTGATCGCTTATAACGGCATTTGGTATCCGCTGACTAATGTCAACGTGACGTTTGCTTAGGGTGGTGGGCGATGATTGAAACCTATCAGATCAGCGTAACGGTGGCGGGAACGGCGGGGATCGCGGTGGGAGCGGGTAGTTCAACCCGTCCAGCGAGTGGGCGGATTCGGGCGGTGTATATCGATTACACCACCCAGCCTGCGACGTGCGATGTAACGGTGGCGACTAAGGGCAGTTCGCATCCAGTGCAAACGATTTTGACGCGGACGAATTCCGGTACAGACGGGTGGTTTTATCCGCGAGCGCTGATGGGGGATACGGCAGGGGCGAACTTGACGGCGATCTATGATGCGCTGCCTGTTGATGACCAATTGACGGTGACGGTGGCGCAGGGCGATGCGGGTAGCGTTTTGGTGTATGTGTTGGTGGGGAACTAAACCCCCACCCGTCGCGCCCACGCCGCAAAGCATGGGGAGGGGGAAAAGAGTAAGGTGGGACGAGCAATTCCCCGAACTCAGGGGGGAACAAAACGGAGATGATGGATGACGTTTACTTATAATCTTGCCAGTGCGAATAATGTGACCCGTGTACGATTTCATATTGGCGACACGGTGGCTGAGGGCGCGTTCTTTAGTGATGAGGAGATTGAGTTTATCCTCGTTGAGGAGGGCAGCTATCAGAAGGCGGTAATCGCCTGCATCCAGTCGATTATCGGGAAGATCAGCGCCGAGCCGGATTTCCAAGCTGATTGGTTAAAGGTAGACCGGAGTAAAGCGCTGGCGGGGTATAAGCTGCTGTTGGCGGAAAAGCGGCGGGCGCTGGGTGTGGCGGCGATTACGAGCAGTTCACAACCCGTCTATCGTGGGGACAGCAATCAAACGGAAGCGCCGGATTGGTAGAAAGATGATTGTGACATGCTGACGGGACGGACGAAGGGGTTGATCGGGCGGGCGTTGAAAAAGTTCCTGACGGAGACTTGCCAGATTGAGGGCGAGACTTTGGCGCGGGGACAGTTTGGCGAACGGACGCACGGGTTTGATGTGGTGGGGGCAGATGTGCCGTGCCGGGTGATCCGCGCGGGCGCGAGTCCGTCACAGCCTACATCGGGCGAGATTGGCAGCCAAGAGACTATCGTCGAGCGTTATCGTTTGATTGTTCCGGCGGGAACGGTGCTAAACGTTGACCAACGGGTGACGGTGGGCGGCGCGGTGTATCAGATTGTGGATGTGGTGACGGCATGGGCGGACGCGGTGGATGCTCAGGCGGTGATGGTACGGGCGCGGTAAACCGCACCCAATAATACGGAGCGTGATAGATGGCGAGTGAGATACGACTGGACACACGTATGTTGGATGCGCTGATTGCGAGTCTGCCGGGTAATTTGGATGAGTGGCTGGCGGGCGAGGCGCAAGAGATCGTCAATGATGTTGTGCTGTCATTCAACACATCGCCAGCGGGTAGAAGCTACACGCGGGGGAGTGTGACGCATGTTGCCAGCCAAGTAGGTAATCCGCCGAATGTTGATTTAGGGACGTTGCGAGCGAGCATTCGGTGGGAGAAAGTTTCTCATCTGCATTTTCAGGTGATGGACGGGGTGGAGTACGGCATTGCGTTAGAGGACGGGACTGAGCGGATGGGCGCTCGTCCGTTTATGGCTCCGGCGGTGGATGCACGGCGGGCGGGTTTGGCGCAGCGCTTTCCGAGGATTTTTTGATGGAGGCGGCACTGGCGGGGTTGTATCGGGCGTTAGCGCTGTATCTGCCGGGGGATGTGCTGATTGCGGATCGGGTGTATCCGGATGAAGTTCCGGCGGGGGTAGTGCGGCCTTATTGGGTGTTTTTTTTCGTGAGTGGGGGAGAGAGCAACGATGTTCATCGGCAGGATGCGGAGTTCGTTTTAACCGTGAAGTGTGTGGCGGAGACGCTGGCGCAATCACTGGATGGGGCGGGGCGGATCAGTAATAAGCTGAATGACGCGGGGCGGCAAGACGGGGCGGCGGCACCGATTCCGGGTACGAGTGAGTGGGATATTTTAACGGTGACGCAAGAGCGGACTGTGCATATCGTGGAAAAGTTCGAGAAAGCACAGCCGATTTATCACGACGGTAATCAATATCGGTTTGTCATGGAGAGGAAATAAACGATGGCACGGTTAGCACAAAACAATTACTACTTGACGTTGGACGGCGTGGATGTTTCCCCGTATACGGGTGAGATTAGTTTAGATGCGAAGAGTGAAGAGATTGACATCACGAGCGGGGCGGGTACGACGCACATGGCACGGAGCGCGGGGCTGCGTGACACGAGCATGAAGGCGACGCTGGCTTATGAGGACACATTGCTCGCCGCTTACGTGGCGAAGATCAATCCGGGCAGCTTGTACGCGGTGGTGTATGGACCCGAAGGCGCGATCAGTGGCAAGCCACGTCATGCCCAGTCGATGCTGCTGACGGCGACAAGTGGGCCTAAGACGGATGTCAAAAAGGGCTTCACGGTGTTTGAGTTACAGTTCAGCGGGGCGGCTGCGCCGACGATGGACTTCTATACCGGGGGCGTATTCCCGTAAACCCCACCCCGGAAACGGGGTTTTTTGTAATGGGATAGGGAGATAGAAAAACCTTTATGGCAACTTTGACGGTTTAGGGAGGGGTAGAGATGACGAGCGGCGACACATTGGCAGTATTCACGGCGTGGGATGGGATGCCGCCCGTTTCAAATTATGGGACGGTGGACACGCGCAACGTTCATCGGGTGGCTGACTTTGATGCGGCGACGGATGAGACACTTTTGTATGAAGGTGTTCTGCCGCGCAATTATGCTGGCGGCGGGGTGACGCTGCGGATGGGGTGGATGGCATCCAGCGCAACGAGCGGGAACTGTGTTTGGAATGCGTCGTTTGAGCGGCATCAGGACGAGACTGATGATCTGGACAGCGATACGTTTGCGAGCGCTCAGGCGGCGACGGGGGCGGCACCGGCTACAAGCGGTATGGTGCAGTATACCGATATTACTTTCACCAATGGGGCGCAGATGGACAGCTTGGCGGTGGGCGAATCGTATCGGTTGAGGATCACACGGAACGCAGTGAGCGGAAGCGATACGATGACGGGCGATGCTGAACTGCTGCGCTTAGAGCTGCGCGAGACGTAATCTATGGCGCGGGGATTTGCGGCGACCTTTGGGGTTGGGGCGACTGATGCGATAAGCACAGCGCTGGCAAGCAGCGCAACGCTGATGAGCGTTTTCGCTATCCTGTATCGCAACGGCGGCGGGGGGAGCGGGGAGGGGCGCATCTATAACCAGACTAACGGCTCCAATATTCGCGTCAACAACGCGAATTCAAAGCTCGGCTTCACACGGAATCGTGACACACCGTTTATAAACGGTGTGTGGGAGTGCGATACCACGACGATCCCTACAGGCAGTGAGTTCCGGTTTCTGCTGACGTATGACGGCGGGAGTTTAGCCAATGATCCGGCAGTATGGATCAATGGGGTATCGCAAACGCTGACCGTCGTGACCACGCCGGCAGGCACCCTACGCACATCCAGCAATCCCTACATTATCGGCAGCCGCACGGGTGGCCTGAATAACTGGGATGGGTGGCTGGCGGAGTTCGCGGTTTGGCACGGCGTTTTATTGAATGCCGATCAAGCGGACTATCTAACGGTGGATGGGGGAAGCCCGCTGTTTTTCCCAAACGGTCTGGTCTGTTATGTGCCGATGGTGCGCGATGTGGTGGATCGTGAGGGCGCTGTACCGACGGTGACGGGGACAGCGGTTCAAGTTCATCCGCGCATCATTTACCCCTCATTGCTGCGGCAGATTCATGTGGGGCGCTATGTCTTATCCGTGACACCGACGGCGGGGCTGCTGACCCTGAGCGGTGTTGATCCGACGGTGGTGTTGGGGAGTGTGTCGGTTACGCCCACAGCGGGAACTGTGACCCTGAGCGGTGTTGATCCGACGGTGGTTCTGGGTAGTGTGTCGGTTACGCCCACAGCGGGAACTGTGACCCTGAGCGGTGTTGATCCGACGGTGGTTCTGGGTAGCGTGTCGGTTACGCCCACAGCGGGGCTGCTGACCCTGAGCGGTGTTGATCCGACGGTGGTTCTGGGTAGTGTGTCGGTTACGCCGACGGCGGGGCTGCTGACCCTGAGCGGTGTTGATCCGACGGTGGTGTTGGGGAGTGTGTCGGTTACGCCCACAGCGGGAACTGTGACCCTGAGCGGCGTTGATCCGACGGTGGTTCTGGGTAGTGTGTCGGTTACGCCGACGGCAGGAATATTAACTTTAAGCGGCGTTGATCCGACGGTGGTGTTGGGTAGTGTGTCGGTTACGCCCACGGCGGGAACTGTGACCCTGAGCGGTGTTGATCCGACGGTGGTTATAGGCGGCGGTGGGGGAATTACTTATACGCCGACGGCGGGGCTGCTGACCCTGAGCGGTGTTGATCCGACGGTGGTGTTGGGTAGTGTGTCGGTTACGCCGACGGCAGGAATATTAACTTTAAGCGGCGTTGATCCGACGGTTTTAATTGGTGTACAGAGTGCGCCGGGTTATGGATTTATTGATGTGCGGACGGTGGGCAGTGGGCAATTATCCGCAATTACGGCAGGCAGCGGTGAAGTGATCGTTATTCCGGCGGGGTTGTGATATGACTGAGTTTACGATTGGACAACAGCTCAGGCTGCAATGTTTATTTAAAGATTTAAACGGTGTACCTATTGCGCCGTCGACGGTGACGCTGAGTATTCGGAAGCCGGACGGGGTGGTTGATTACACTGGGACGGGTGTGACAAACCCCAGCACGGGAGTTTATTACCGTGATTACACGCCGGCGGTGTGGGGCGAATATCAGTATCGGTTTGTGGCGACGGGCGCGGTGCTTGTGGCGGTTGAAGGACGTTTCGATGTTCGGTCTAGTGATTTTGTATGAGGTGGAGAAATGACATATACGAATAAAGGCGCTTTGCGCGAGCGAGCGATTGTTTATCAGGGGGCGACCCCGCCGACGAACTTTTTCATCATGCTATTTACGTCGGCGGTTACGCCCACGCAGGACACGAATCTCGTTAGTGATCTGACGGAGATCGCCGCTGGGAATGGGTACACGTCGGGCGGGATCAGCTTGAGCCGGAACGCTACGGATTTTGATGTGAATACCGAGGACGACGCGCTTGATAAAGCCATCACACAGATTAAGGATATGGTGTGGACGGCAAGCGGCGGCAACCTGCCTAGCAGCGGGAGCGGGGCGCTATGGGTGGGGCTGGTGAATGATACGGCGACGATTGCTAACCGTGAGGTGTGGCAGTTTTGGTCTTTGGGATCGGCGCGGACAGTAAGTTCTGGTCAGTTGCTGACGGTGGTTGATCTTAGATTTGATGCGGCGACAGCATAATTTAGGGAGATAGAAAGTGGCTTATGGCAGGTGAAAACGTGGTTCAGGAAGACGCGGTTGAGATTGAAGAGATGCCTCAATTCAGTTTTAGTAAATTGAGTTGGGGTGATACAAAAAAGCTGGTATTGATGCAGGTCAAAGTAGGCGAAGCCTCTCAGAAGAATGATGCGGCGGCAATGATGGAGGCTTTCGACGGTCTGCAAAAGTATCTGGCGCGGGTGGTAGTAAGTATCCCGCGAGAATGGTTGAGTGAGGATGCACCGGACGGTCTGGTGTGGAGCGATCCTAACAGCTTCGATTGGGTGATGGGGGATCGGTTTCAGGATTTGCTGGGCGCGATGTCTCAAGCCCAGACTGCGCGAAAAAAAACATAGAAGAGGCGCTGTATCTGGCGAAGAAATTCCCCAAGAGCGTGGTATTTGAAGAAGATGAGGCGTGGAGGATTAACCGGGCGCGGTTGGCGATTCACCTACATAAATTCCCGCATGAGATCGACGCGGCGGGGCTAGAAGAAATGATGGATGTGGCGGCTGTGATAGAGGCCGACAATAGGCAGGATTAACGGATGGCAACGCAAGTAGCATCGCTTTTTGCGGCTCTTGATTTGAGAGACTCGATGACCCCGGCGCTTGATCAGGCGCGGGGTAATTTGTCATCCTTTGTCGGCGGCATCCGGGACGCTGGCGATAGCTTGGTTCATGTTGGCGCTGGAATGACGGCGCTGACGCTCCCACTTACGGCATTTGGAGTGAGTGGTATACGGGCGGCGGCGGATTTCGATGTGTTGATGAAACAGATTGAGGTTTTTGGCGGCGTGACTGGCGAAGAACTGGAGGCTGTGCGGCGGTACGCTCTGCAAATGGGAACTGATACGCAGTTCGCGGGGAGCGATGCGGCGGCGGGGCTGCTCGATTTGATGAAGTCTGGGCAAAGTTTAGAGCAGGCGATGGCGACACTGCCACCAGTGCTTGATCTGGCGGCAGTGGGACAGATGAGTATTGCTGAGGCGACGGGGATCGCAAGTACGGCATTGGCGCAATTTGGGCTAGAGACGGGGGAGGTTGAGCGCGTGTCTGATGCGCTGGCGCGAGCGGCAAACGCAAGCCGGGCGGACGTGCGCGATTTGGGGCAGGCGCTGGCAAACGGCGGGACGGTAGCGGCGCAATATGGTCTAAGCGTTGAGCAGACGACGGCGGTGCTGGGCGTGTTCAGCAATGCCAGTATCGAGGGGGCAGAGGCTGGAACGCAGCTTAAATCCATGCTCATGAACATGGGTGCGAATACGCCGGCTGTTACAAATGCGTGGGCAACACTTGGCACGTCGTTGTATGACGCGAATGGCAACCTACGCGATATTGATACGGTGTTGGACGAGGTTGATGCGGCGCTGGATCAACTGCCGGTCGAAGAGCAAAACCGATTGATGGAAGACCTCGCGGGGAGTTATGGCATTACGGGCTTGAATGCGCTGCGGGCGGCGGGGGGTATTGATGAGATGCTGGCAGTGATGGCGGCAGCGCCACCTGCGGCAGATCTGGCGGCGGGATTTATGGATACCTTCGCCGGGACTATGGACAGTTTGGGGGGGAGTGTTGAGGCGCTGCAATTTGGGGCGCTTACTCCTTTCATGAACGATGTTTTAAAGCCGCTCGCCCAGCGGGTGACGGCGGTCATCAACAAGATCACTGCATGGTCGTTGGCTAACCCGGAACTGACGAAAAAGATTGTAGCCTTCGGGGCTGCGCTGATTGTGATAGGACCAG
>Ga0163149_10003055_pt1 | contig 19456 bp, 16 predicted proteins | sample OliLakLV19MP5G1_FD_148604 | JGI IMG/M metagenome (GOLD analysis project Ga0163149, IMG submission 148604) | Freshwater microbial mat bacterial communities from Lake Vanda, McMurdo Dry Valleys, Antarctica - Oligotrophic Lake LV.19.MP5.G1 | ecosystem: Environmental > Aquatic > Freshwater > Lake >...
GAATTAGCCAAGCCATTGCCTTGTAGCTTTCACAGAGCATTCGATGTTTCTAAAGATTTGGTAAAAAACTTAGAAGCTGTAATTGAATGTGGATTTAAAACAATACTTACATCAGGACAAACAAAATCTGCCATAGAAGGAATCGAGCAATTGGAGCAACTGGTCAGGCATTCAAAAAATAGAATTGTCATTATGCCAGGTGGAGGAGTTCGTTCTTCCAATATTCAGATTCTAAAAGAAAAGGTGCAAACATCTTATTACCATTCTTCTGCTGTTGCCTGCCTGCCGGAGAGGCAGGTAAAAAATGATGTTGCTGATTTGGATGAAGTGAAACTCTTGAAAGAAAAACTATCGTGAGCATTCGATATTTAAAATATATTCTACTTTTTACCTTTCCAATGCTGGTGAATGCTCAAGTCATTGAAAAGTCACTCAATAATAACAACTGGAAGTTTAGAAAGAAGAATGATAAGTTCTGGTTATCGGCTACTGTACCCGGAACTGTGCACACTGACTTATTAGAAAATAAATTAATTTCCGACCCATTTTATGGCGATAATGAAAAACAATTGCAATGGATAGAAAATGAAGATTGGGAATATAAAAGCAATTTTAAAATTTCAAAATTTGAATTTGCTCAATCGCACATCGAATTACAATTTGATGGATTGGATACTTATGCAAAAGTATTTGTGAATGATTCTCTCGTTCTTATAGCAGATAATATGTTTCGGAGCTGGAAGGTAGATGTGAAAAAATATGTTCACACAGGAAAAAATAAATTACTGATTGTTTTTGAATCAGCTGTAAAACGTGGGAAAGAAGAAGCAAAAAAATTATCGTATACGTTACCGGGTGATGAAAAAGTATTTACTCGTAAAGCACAATATCAATATGGTTGGGACTGGGGGCCACGTTTTGTAACTTGTGGTATTTGGAAAAATGTAAAGTTGGTTTGTTGGAACGATGCCAGAATTTTAAATGTGAAATTTATTCAAAATTTATTGAATGATTCATTGGCTAAATTGGAATTTATTTGTGAAATTCAAAGTGATGTGGATGCGAACGCTTATTTGGATGTAGCTTTAGCTGAGGAAGATGTTAGTGATCAAATGACAATTAAAATTGCATTAAAAAAAGGAGTGAATGCATATTCTGTACCATATACGATTAAAGGTCCGCAACTCTGGTGGTGCAATGGATTGGGTTTTCCAACTTTATATGGTTTTAAAATTCATCTCTCTTATGATTCAAGATTTTTGGATGAAGAAGACTTGGAAATTGGTCTCCGCACCATTGAATTAATTCAAGATAAAGATAGTATCGGAAAAAGTTTTTATTTTAAGTTAAATGGAGTTCCTGTTTTTATGAAGGGCGCAAATTATATTCCTCCAGATAATTTTTTACCGCGTGTAAAGAAAGAACAATATGAAACAATCATAGAAAATGCTGTTGACGCAAATGTGAACATGCTGCGTGTATGGGGTGGTGGCGTTTATGCAGATGATGCATTTTATGAAGCTTGTGATAAAAGTGGAATATTGGTGTGGCAAGATTTTATGTTTGCCTGTGGAATGTATCCCGGTGATGATCATTTTATAGAAAATGTTGCAGAAGAAATCATTGGTCAAGTTGAACGTTTGAGAAATCATCCTTGCATTGCATTGTGGTGTGGAAACAATGAAGTGGATGAAGGGTGGAAAAACTGGGGCTGGCAAAAGCAATACAAATATTCTGTTGAAGATTCCACGACCATTGCACATAATAATTTTGCTTTGTTTGATAATTTTATCAATGATATAGTGGATATGTACGATGGACGTAGACCTTATTGGCCAAGTTCTCCTTCAATAGGTTGGGGACATAAAGAAAGTTTAGAGCAAGGTGATTCTCATTATTGGGGCGTTTGGTGGGGAATGGAACCTTTTGAAATGTATAAGAAAAAAGTAGGACGTTTTGTAAGTGAATATGGATTTCAAGGAATGCCTGCGTATGCTTCTTTTTGGCGCATGGGTGTGATGAAAGATGAAAGCTCTCGATATGATTCGCATCACACGATGGACCTAAGTAACATACCAGCTGTTATAAAAGTTGATTCTGTCAATTTATTGGCTCATCAAAAACATCCAACGGGTTATCAAACTATACAAACGTATATGGAACGCGATTATATTGTGCCGAAAAATAATTTTGAAAATTATGTTTATGTTTCTCAATTATTGCAAGCGAAAGGAATGAAAACGGCTATTGAGGCTCATCGTAGGGCAAAACCGTATTGTCTGGGAACATTGTATTGGCAACTGAACGATTGTTGGCCAGTTACTTCTTGGAGTTCATTTGATTATTATGGCGATTGGAAAGCATCGCATTTCCAAGTGAAACGTTCGTATGAAAATACAATCATTTCAATAGATGAAACCGACACAATTTGTAATGTCTATTTAATTTCAGATGACCTGATTAAGAAAGTAGGCACTTTACGAATTCAACTGCTTGATTTTACTGGAAAAATAATTTGGTCTGATTCTATAGCTGCAGGAGTTAGTCGTGTTGCTTCGGAAAAAGTCTACACATTTAATAATAAGCTCTTAGCCAATATTAATACATCTTCGATAGTTTTAAAAGTAACTTTTACTGAGTTTAAGAAGTCTGAAGTAATTGCAGAAGCTTTGCATTATTTTGAAAAACCTAGAAATTTAAACTTGAAAAGACCAACCATTACCATTGTAAATCTAAGTGCCAATACCATTGAGCTGACAACAGATGTTTTAGCAAAGGATGTAATGCTATTTGACAATCAAAATTATCTTAACTTTAGTGATAATTATTTTGATTTGATTCCGAATGAAACGAAAATCATTGTTTTGAAACCGAAATCAGATCAGAAAAAAGTTTTGGATAATTTATTTATTTACACTAAATCCCTTATTGACACCTATTAACGCTCTGTGAAACTCTTTTTGCTCTGTTTCTCTGTGTTGAAAAAAAACATGATTATGAAAAACAAACATTTATTTTTTCTGACTTTTAACATTTTTCTCTTTCCTCTTTTCTTATCAGCTCAGCAATTAAATTATTCTGACCATGTAGATCCAATGATAGGAACAGGCGGGCACGGGCACACATTCCCTGGAGCAACTGTTCCGTTTGGAATGGTTCAGCTTTCTCCAGATACAAGAGTAGATGGAAGTTGGGATGGTTGTAGTGGTTACCATTATAACGATTCGATTATTTATGGCTTTTCTCATACACATTTAAGTGGAACAGGTTGTAGTGATTATGGTGATATTATGATTATGCCAATGATGGGGCAAGCTAGTTTTGATAATAAAATTTACTCTTCTAAATTTTCTCATAAAAATGAAAAGGCGAGTGTAGGATATTATGCAGTAAAATTGGATGATGATACTATTGATGTGGAATTGACAGCAACAACCAGAGTTGGATTTCATAAATATACTTTTAATAAAGATGGTGAAGCTAGTGTTGTTTTGGATTTGTTGCATAGAGATAAGTTGTTGGAGGGTTTCATTAAAGTTATTGATAATTCAACTGTTGAAGGGACAAGAAGAAGCGAAGCTTGGGCGAAAAATCAGGTAGTGTTTTACAGAATCTCTTTTTCTAAACCTTTCGATACGAAACAAGTGATAAGTGGTGACAACTACGATTTAAATGCAAATTTTAATTTCAAAGTTAAAAAAGGAGAATCCATTTTAGTGAAAGTAGCCATTTCACTTGTGAGTACAGAAGGAGCCAAAAAAAACATGGATGCAGAGTTGCCGGGTTGGGATTTCGAAAATACAAAAGCAGCTGCAAAAACATTGTGGAATAACGAACTCCGTAAAATTGAAATAACATCAAACAGTTTAGATAAACTAAAAATATTTTATACGGCCTTATATCATACCATGATTCAACCGAATGTAGCAATGGATGTAGATGGAATGTATCGTGGAAGAGATAATAAAATTCACAAAGCAGAAGGTTTTACTTATTATTCTGTTTTTTCATTGTGGGATACATTCAGAGCTACACATCCTTTGTATACGATCATTGATCAAAAACGAACTTCCGATTTTATCAATACATTTTTAGCACAATACGAACAAGGTGGACGATTACCCGTATGGGAACTGGCAAGCAACGAAACGGATTGTATGATCGGTTATCACTCTGTAAGTGTAATTGCCGATGCAATGACAAAAGGAATAAAAGGTTTCGATTACGAAAAAGCATTTGAAGCAAGTAAGCACAGTGCAATGTTGGATCATTTGGGATTAAAAGCCTACAAACAAAATGGTTTTATCGCTATGGAAGATGAACATGAAAGTGTTTCCAAAACACTGGAGTATGCTTATGATGATTGGTGCATTGCACAAATGGCTTCTTTGTTGAAAAAAGATAAAGACTATTTGTATTTTATGAAACGTTCACAATCCTGGAAAAATGTGTTTGATACGGAAACGGGTTTCATGCGACCAAAAAAAAATGGTGGTTGGTTAACACCATTTGAGCCGCGTGAAGTGAACAATAATTTTACAGAAGGAAACTCCTGGCAGTATACATTTTTTGTTCCTCAGGATGTTTTTGGCTTAATTGATATGATGGGTGGAAAAGATAAATTTGAGAAAAAGTTAGATGATCTGTTTTCAGCTCCAACCGCGACAACTGGTCGAGAACAGGCAGATATAACAGGTTTGATCGGACAATATGCACATGGGAATGAACCAAGTCACCATATGGCATATTTGTATAATTATATTCATAAAGGTTACAAAACAGAACACCGGATTAACCAGATTCTTACTGACTTTTATAAGCCAACTCCTGATGGATTAATTGGAAATGAAGATTGCGGACAAATGAGTGCTTGGTATGTATTAAGTTCAATGGGTTTTTATCAGGTTACTCCAGGAACTAATAAGTATGTTTTTGGCACTTCTTTGTTTGAAGATGTAAAAATTCACTTGGAAAACGGGAAGGAATTCAATGTGAAAGCCAAAAATCTTTCAAAGGATAATTTCTATGTTCAATCTAGGAAACTGAAATTTGAGCCTTTGAATCCTATGCCAAAAGGGGTCATTATTTCTGATGATTGGAGTGGTTTTAATCATATTAATTATGAATCTATTTTAAATGGTGCGACTCTGGAGTTTGAAATGGGGAGCAAAGAGGTTCTTCATAAAACAATGAATGAAGGAGGTTGGGTTCTGGATAATTCTCCAATTTCGAAAATTATACCAGTACCTTCAATTAAAACTCCATCACGTGTTTTTGATGATAGCATGAAAGTGGAAATTTCAGGAGGAGAAGCGTGGTATGCTATTGTTGAAAATGAAAATGAAAAGCTTGTTTTTAATTATTACAAAGGTCCCTTTTTTATTAATGCATCAAAAAAAATTTATGCGTATACTCAAGATGACCATTATCGCAGCGATACCATCTCAGGAACATTCTATAAACGTCCTAATAATTGGAAAATAAATATTGCTTCAAAATATAATCCGCAATATACAGCAGGAGGAGATGAAGGTTTGATAGATGGTTTGCGAGGTGATGTTAACTGGAGAAAAGGTGAATGGCAAGGTTATCAATATCAGGATTTAGATGTAATTATAGATATGGGAAGTGTTCAAAAGGTATCAGAATTCAGTGCAGGTTTTTTGCAGGATTCACGTTCTTGGATTTTAATGCCATCAAAAGTTGAGTTTTATGCCTCTTCAGATAATAAAGAATTTGTATTGATAGGAACAGAAACACATCAAATTGATCCCAAAGATGAACTTACACAAATCAAAAAGTTTGTTTTGTCAAACCAAAAAGTAAAAGCTCGCTATGTAAAGGTAATAGCGTATAATTTTGGTAAACTTCCTGAATGGCATTTCGGACATGGGGATAGCGCCTTTCTCTTTATTGATGAAATTGTAATTAAATAGTTTGTTATTGTATTATCTTGATAATTTATTTATCTTGTTCTCCTAAAGCAAAAATAACTTGAAAAAGAACTACTCCATCTTTTTTTTCTTTATAGTTTTATTGTATTCTCAAGGTTTCTCCCAAAACCAAAGAGAAATTGATTCTCTTGAATTAGTTATACCCACTATTAAGGATGATTCAGTAAAGTTGGATGCAATCAATGATTTCTGTCGATCTACCGTAGATATTGATCCGCATAAGTCAATTACTTTTGCCAAAGAAGCACTTCAACTGGCTACAGAAAAAGAATTTTTACTCTATCAAGCGATTGCTAATATCAATATTGGTAACGGGTATTATAATCTTGCCGATTATAAAACATGTTTGGATTATTACATTAAAGGATTAGCAATACAAGAACGAATTAAGAATAAGAAAGGAATATTGTCTTGTTCTGGTTCAATTGGAAATGTTTACATTGGCTTAGGACAACCGGATGAAGCATTAAAATATTTTCAAAGAGCTTTAAAAATTGGGTATGAAATCGGTAATAAAAATGGAATTGCATCTTGCTTGATTTCTATCGGAACAATCTATAGTGATAAGAAAGAGCACAAAAAATCGTTAGACTATTTTTTTGAATCGTTGGAATTATTCCAGGAAATTCAAAATGAAGATGCCATTGCTACCAATCTGAATAATATTGCAGATACCTATTTGGAATTGAAAGATTATCCTAAATCGCTTATATATATTATCAAAGCAAAGGAGATGTATGAAAAAACAGGAAATATATATGGACAATCTCTCGTGTTAAATAATGTTGGTGATTATTATAGTAAGATTGGGAATGAAGAGAAGGCATTGGAGTATTACAAGCTTGGCTTAGAAAAAGGAAAATTAATTGCAGCAAATGAGCATATTATTCAATCTTATAAAGGGATTTCAAAATCGTATAAAAAGTCAGGAGATTTTAAACAAGCATTAGCATATCATGAACTTTTTCAAGAGTTGAATGATTCTATTTATAATGTTGAGAGTAGCAGTCAGATTGCTGAAATGCAGGCTCGTTTTGATTCAGAAAGGGATACCCAGGAAATTGCGCTTTTAACGAAAGATAAAAAAATTCAGGAAGATGAACTGAATCGTCAATCGTTGATAACGCGATCGATTATTGGAGTAGGAGGATTGCTTTTGTTATTAACCATTGTTTTAATTCGCGGGAATAATCAAAAGAAAAAAGTCAACAAAGAATTGGGCTCAAAAAATGAAAAAATTGAACTGGCATATAATATTATTGAAGACCAACATAAAGACATAAAAGATAGTATCAATTACGCAAAACGAATTCAGGAGGCAATTCTTCCACCGGATTACATTATAAAACAATCCCTTCCGCAATCATTTGTATTGTATATGCCTAAAGATGTTGTGAGTGGAGATTTTTATTGGTTAGAGAATTGGGGAAGTAAAGTTCTTTTTGCAGCTGTTGATTGCACAGGACATGGTGTTCCCGGAGCTTTTATGAGTATTGTTGGGTATAATCTTTTGGGGAAAGCAGTGAATGAATTAGGTTTGTCACGACCTGCATTGATATTAAATTCCTTAAGCAAGGAGATTGGGAAAACATTGCGACAAACTGGAAGTGATTCAGAAGTAAAAGACGGAATGGATTTGGCTGTTTGTGCCCTGGATGCGAAAACTTTGCTGCTCGAATATTCAGGAGCCTTTAATCCGTTATACATTGTTCGTGAAGGCAAAATACTGGAAACGCCTTCTGATAAAATTCCTATTGGAACTTATCTGGATGGTGATTTTAAGAATTATACAAACCACGAAATTCAATTGCAAAAAGGAGACACCATCTATGTTTTTACGGATGGATATGCCGATCAGTTTGGTGGGGCAAAAGGAAAGAAGTTTAAATATAAATCGTTACAGCAGCTATTGCTTTCAATTGAAGGTAAGCCTATGGAAGATCAAAAAAATATACTTTATACATCTATTCAGGAGTGGAAAGGAAATTTGGAACAGGTGGATGATATTTTAGTTATTGGTGTAAGGGTGTAACTTCTATTTTTTCAATTTTATTCTGTCGTATTCTTCTTGATTTACAGTTTTATCCTTGTAATCATTTGCCTTTAATTTTCCAAAGCGATAGTTTAATGCCAATACAAAGTAATGTGTTTGTTCACGAGAAATATAATTCACATTATAACCTTCAACATTACTTGAGCCTCGGTTGTAGGCTGTACTTAAAATATCATTGGCAATAATTCTACAAGTGAGTTTGTCTTTGAAAAACGTTTTTTTGATATTTGCTGATAAATTATAGAAAGGTTCAAAAGTAAAAATACCATCAACCCCTGCCGATGTGTATTCAAATGTCACTTCCATTGAAAAGAATTTCTTCACTCTGAATTCGTCATATAAATACATATAAAACATTGGCTTTTTATTTTCAATAATACTTCCAGCACTTTTATAGGAAAAAGTATTTACCAGGTATCCAAAATAATTGTAAGTGGTCCACCAACTCAATTCGTATGGAATTGTGATTCCTGCAGAATATGTTTCTGAATAATCTAAGTTTTTTGTTGTGGCAACAAATGCATCGCTGCCATCGTCAAGTTTGTCTACCACCAAGTTCATTGCTCCATTGGTACGTATATAACTAAAAGTTAATGAAGCTTCTTTCATATAGATAAGTGAAGCTTCCAATGAGTGTGTGTACGCAGGTAGCAAGTAAGGATTACCTCTAAAAGAAGATAAAGAATCAATGTAATTGATAAAAGGATCCATGTCTTGAAAGCTTGGCCTGTTTATTCTACTGGAATAAGTAATACTTGTATTCAGATCTTTTGTAAAATCATATCCGAAAAAAGCACTTGGGAAAACATTGAGATATTCCCTGTCTATGACTTTTAAACCAGTGATCTTTGAAAATCCTTCCGACTTAGTATACTCTGCCCTAACTCCTGCACGCATGTTCACTTTTTTTTTCGAATAGCGCAATTGAGAATATCCTGCTAAAATATTTTCGCGGTATTTAAATCCATTAAAGTAAGTAGGATCAGAAACCCATTCGCCTGCGGGAGAATAGTTTTCAAAATTTATTTCACTTTGATTAATAATATAAGAGTCCTTTAAACCGGTTTCTAGTTTCCATTTTTTATTAAATGCCTTGTTCAAATCTGCTTGTCCTGTAATAATTTGAATGTTATTTGTTCCCGTATTTCTTTTACTTTGCTGATCCAAATTTGATCCTAGATAAATTCGTTGTATAATTTCTTCGAAATTTTTTGAAACAAAATTTCCATATTGAACGGTGGCTGTAAATTCACTGCCCAACGTATCTGTTTTTTTAGAATAGTTAATGTTAGCAGTGTTATTTAGTCTTTTAGGTTTTTGAATGGTATAGGTTTGGATAGTAAGTTCCGGAGTAGCGTTTTTAAAAATATCATTTACGTTATCGATGCTGTTTTTGTTTTGAGCATAAAATCCATTGTATTGAATACCTAACGTACTTGTAGAGTCAAGGGTGTAAGTGATGCCTACTCTGTAATTGTTTGAGTTGGTTTGATTGTCTATCGTTTCAATTTTATTCTTCATTTCTGTTAGTGTACTATCGTTGCTTTTTACGGAGCGATAGTATTCATCCGAATTCCAGTCCTTGCCATGAGGAAAGCCATAACTTAAGAAGGTAGACCATTTTTTTCGTTTATAATTAAAACGTAAGCCAGAATATGTAAAAAGATTTTTTCCATAAAGTGTATTGTGAATTAAGTTTCCGTTATAGCCTTCAAGATTATTTTTTTTGGTAACAATATTAATTACTGCTTTACCGCTTGCATCGTATTTTGATGATGGATTGGAGATGATCTCAATTTCTTTTATTTCAGTAGAAGAAATGGTTTTTAAAACTTCTGCAGAAGCAATGAGCTGTCCATCTAGATAAATAATAGCATTCCCTTTTCCGAAAACAGAAACATTGTCGCTGTTGTCAACCATCACGGTTGGCGATTTTTTTAATATATCTAATATTGTCCCTGCTGAGCTAAGGACTGAGTTTTCTACATTTACTTTTACTTTTTCCCCATCTCGTTCAAACAAAGGAAGTTTGGATACAACTTCCACTTCTTTTAAATTGCTATTAGCTTTTAGTTGAATCGATCCTATATTGATAAGCGTATCAATATCTTTTCGGATTATTAGTTGAAAATAGTCTTGAAATCCTAAGGCGGTAATTTTTATGAGAACGTTGTTTTCGGATATGCCGCTAATTTTGAATTGTCCCGACATAAACAGATCACCTTTTATGATAGTTGAATCTTTTGATGATAGCACGATTGCATTTCCCAATTCAATGGGTTGATTGTTAGAATCAGTAACAGTTCCGGAGATTGAATAATTATCGGCATGAATGCATTGTAAGGAGAAAAAAAAGAAAAAAGAGAGAAAGATTAATTTGGTCATATATTCCTATAACGGAAACATTTTGAAAAGATACACCCAAGTATAAATTGTAGGTTAATTATTTTACACTTTCTACATAATCAAATTTTACTTTTGATTCTGCTTCAATGCTTTTTCCTAGTTCGTAAGCTTCATCTTCATCGTTTTCATCAGCCAGATGAAACCAGACAATTTTGACAGATTTGCCAGAGTCGGTTAATAAAGCAATTTTTTTAACCATCGAAGTAAGGTATTTTACGGAGACAGAATGAAAATAGTCAACATGCACTTCTAGAATAGTACTTTCGTTAGGATTTTTGATATAATTGTTCAACCAATCATTTATTATTTTATAAAAGTCAGAGGTATCAGAAGAGTATGAGCGCCCTCCGACATATAATTTTCCCGACTTAGAATCAAAATTTATTTCAGGAGTTTTTTCTGTTCCTTTAATGATTAGTTGTTCCATAATGTAAATATAGCATAGGGAATTAATAAAAGCAAGGAGCCTTTGGGTTCAAAGTCGATTTACATATATATGATATTCAGATAGTTATTGTTTTTTTTGTCGCTTAGCTTTTTCTTTTTCCTTTTCTTTGTCTTTAAAATATCCTTTTAATAGAATATTGTGTTTTGCGGCCTCCATATTTTCGTCTAAGCCTTTGGTACTATTTTTAAGATTAATTATAGTTTCATTAATATTTTCAGCTATTGTTGTGTCTTGCAGCAGTCTTCCAATTGTTCCATTTCCACTATTCACTTTTAACAAAATTTCCGCTAGCTGATCTGAAACAATGGCTGCATTATCGGCAGTTACTTTTATTTTAATAAGGATATCGTCAATGCTTACTGGAATGGATGTTGGTATGAAATCATTGTTTTCTATTATTTTCTGATCATTTGTTCCGGGAGTGATGGTCATTATTTTATTTCCCATTAATCCCTCTGAGCCAATTACAGCAGTCGAATTCTTTTTAATAAATTTCCTAACGTTTTCTTCAATCGTTACATCTACTATTACACTTGTATCGGAGATAATTTCAATGTTTTGAATTGTTCCAACGTTTATTCCAGAAAATTGAACATTGTTGCCAATCTTCAAACCATTAACATTCCTGAACATTGCCTTTATTTTAAAGGTGTTACTGAAAAGTTGCTGCCGCTCTCCGATAAAATAAATTCCAATAATGAATAAAAGAATTCCTGTGAAAACGAAAATTCCTAGTTTTGTTTTATTACCTGTGCTTTTTTTCATAATAGTATTTTCTTTGAGATTCAATTATTCAAAAAACGAACGCACCCATTCATCTTCTGATTTTTCAAGTTCTTTATATGTACCTTCTGTTGCAAATAAACCGTCTTTAAGCACCATAATGCGGTTGCTTGTAATCTTTGCACATTCCATATCATGTGTGATGATGATGGAAGAAGTATTATTCTTTTTTTGTACTTCTAGAATTAATTTACTGATTTCTTTGGAAGTGATTGGGTCAAGACCTGTTGTTGGTTCATCGTATAACATGATTTCAGGTTTTAAAATCATTGTTCTGGCCAACCCTAACCGTTTTCGCATCCCTCCAGATAATTCAGACGGCATTTTATCAATTACATCCAAAAGGCCTACATCAGCTAGGGATTCTTCAACAAGTGTATTTATTTCTTCTTGAGAAAGATCTTTTTTATTACGGAGAGGGAATTCTAAGTTCTCTCTTACACTCATCGAATCATACAATGCACCGCTTTGAAAAAGAAAACCTATTTTTTTTCGCATTGTATTTAATTCGTCACTACTCAAATCTGAAATGTTTTTGTCAAACAATATAATTTCTCCTTCATCAGCAGTAATTAATTTTACAATACATTTTATTAAAACAGATTTTCCGCTGCCTGACTTGCCTAGAATAACAATATTTTCACCTTTTGCTAGTTTTAAGCTAATATCATCTAATACAACATTTTCATTGAAAGATTTTTTCAAATGTTTTATTTCTAATGAACCATTAAGCGTTGTTATTTTTTCTGTAGCTCCCATTTTATTTTACAAATAAACTAGTAATTTGAACAGCCATCATGTCGATTACGAATACCAATAAGGATGCATATACCACAGCTGAATTTGCTGATTTGCCCACTCCTTCCGTCCCTTTGTTAGAGTTGTAACCCTTATAACAGCCAATAATACCAATTGCGAAACCGAAAAAAAATGTTTTGATGAAAGCAGGGAAGAGATCTTGAAAAGTTAGTTTTTCGATTACTTGTGAAAAAAATAATTGAAAGCTAACATCTCCTTTTAGATTTACTCCGATGTATGAGCCGTATAGAGCAATTGCATCTGCAAAAATCACTAGCAGAGGAATCATGAGTGTTGTGGCAAGCACACGTGTCACTACGATATACTTAAACGGATTTACTCCAGAAACTTCCATTGCGTCAATTTGTTCGGTTACTTTCATGGATGCAAGTTCTGCACCTATGCCCGATCCCACCTTTCCTGCACAAATCAATGCCGTAATTACCGGACCGATTTCACGGATTAAAGAAACAGCAACCATAGCAGGGAGCCAGGATTCAGCACCAAACTGAACAAGTGTTGGGCGTGCTTGTATCGTAAGTACCAATCCCATTATAAATCCGGTGATGCCAACCAAAGGAAGCGATTTGCATCCAATAATGTAGGATTGCTTTATAAACTCATTGAACTCAAATGGAAGCTTAAAAAGTTCTTTGAAAAAATGCAGTGTAAATTTTGTAAGCAAAGAAAGTTCCGTAAAGAACTCTCTTATGCTACTTATTAAGTTAGCTTCTTTTCTGTCGTTGTCTGATGATGTTGATGTAGACATGGTTTATCTTAAATATCTTCTCAATGTCCAAGCAATTGTTTCATGTTGTTCCATTAAACTAGTAATAAAATCAGCTGTTCCTGCATCTTTATATTTTTCGCTACAATTTTCTACATCTTTTCTGTATTGAATAATAATGGTTTCATGGTCTTTTAACAATTCTTTAATCATTTCTTTTGTAGAAGGATATTTTCCTGGGGTCTCTTTAATTGTTGCCAATTTGCAATACTCTTGCATAGTGCCTATGGTTTTTCCGCCCAATTTTCCAATACGTTCCGCCACTTCATCAATTGATTCTTCTAATTGCTTGTACTGATTTTCAAAAAGTTTATGCAATTCCATGAAACTTTCTCCAGCTACATTCCAATGGGCTTTTCTAGTTTTCACATAAAGCATCATTTCGTTTGCTAGTGCTGTAGAAAGACAAGAAATAACATTATTTAAATTTTTTTCGGAAATTCCAATTTGTGGTTTCATAATTTTTCGTTTTAATGGTTGTAATTAAATGCTGTTTATTTTAGTCCTTTATTTTTTTGCTATTACCAAATAATGTGATACACTCCAGAATTTGCCTGGATTTGTAATTGTAAGTGTTTTAATATTTCCTTTTTTAGAATCATCATCAATTAGTACAAATGAACCGGACGGGTGGTTTGTAATAAGTGTAACATCAGATCCGTTTATAGGAATGGATGTAGTTTGATTTAAATTAATAAGTTTGAACATGCTATTGTCAAAATCTTTATTAAGTACCGATGTTTTTCCAATTCCCAACAATCCTCCCTTTTTATCGATAATATTTTTGTCTTTTAATTCTTTGGATTCATCAACTATATAATATGCTGTATTCAAATCCGCTGTTTGATAATCAATTATTATTGATTGGATATAATTATGTTGTGAAAGAGAATCAAGGGTTGTTACTAATGCAGTAACTTTAGCATTCAATGTATTCATTTTTATGTTTAATTCACATAATTCATACTCTTTTTGAGATAACTGAATAGTTAAGGTCTTTACAGTTTTTTCTAGTAAAACGTTTTTGGTTTTTGAACCTCTTAATTTATTGTTCAATTCTTCTATTTCTTTACGGTTTTTTTCCATCAAGTTGTTAATTGCTCCAATTTCAGCATTAATTTGGGCTTTCCTGTCGCGCTTTAATTCTCCTTTTACTCCAGCTGTATATAAAGCAATTATTTTTTGCTTAGCAGCTACTGAATCCAGATTGGATTCAATCTCATTAAAGGATAAAATGAACGCATTTAGTGCTGCATCTCGATCATTAATAACTGAAATTAGAGAATCGTTTTTTTGATCTGTTTTTTCTGTTCCGCTTTGATTACATGCTGATACTGATAGCAAAGTGCCAGCTATAAAAAGAAATTTTTTCATGTTGAATGTTTTAGTGATTATAGATATTATTTGTTGCAAAATAAGAATAATTGAATCTGCGATGTGTTACATAACTTATCAATTATGTTATATTATTCACATGTTTTATTAATACGTTAATTTGAAATGTTGAAGTATCTTTTTACTACTTTTTTAAAATTTATTTCTTCGCGATTTCTTTTAAATCCAATGAGTTATAAAACTATCGGAATAAGTTGTCTAATTCATGCTTGTTTCTTTGTGAGCGGAGCGCTTCGGAATTAATAGAAACGTTCTTTGCAATAAATTGTATAACTAACCATATTTCTCATAAGATATTTTATTTTACATTGTTAGTAGGTTTCACATTTGCAAGCAATTGGCTTTTGTCAATTTGAAGAATTTGTTTTTGCTCTGTGCCGTAAATCTGCATTAGTTTTAAAATGTCATTTAGAAGTTGGTCCGACTTACTGGACATTCTTTTTAATATTTGTAGACGATTTCTGGCTCTCATAGTAAATAATTTTTAGAATTAATTTTATTGATTAATTAGCTTAAATAGCTCAGACAGATTTGGAGAAAGAATGATTTCTGTTCTTCTGTTTTTAGCTTTTCCTTCAGTAGTTTTATTGTTGTCCACCGGGTAAAATTCACTCCTTCCTGAAGTAATAATATTATGTGCATCTACTTTGTAATCGCTAGTTAGTATGCGTACAATTGAAGTTGCTCTTTCAGTGCTTAATGACCAGTTATCCTCATATTTCCCACTCATCGGTACGTTATCTGTATGCCCTTCGATTACGACACCAATGTCAGGTGTAGAATTAAGCACTGCTGCTAACGATTTTAGTGCTTCTTTTCCTTTAGGATCAACAACAGCACTTCCTGATTTAAATAGTAGTTTTTCTTGAAGCGAAACGTATAGTTTTCCATCTTTTACAGAAACGGTTAACTCGTCAGGTTTAAAATTTACTAGCGCATCAGCTACCGATTTTTTAAGTTTATTCATTACATCTTTTTGGGATTGAATTAATGATTGAAGGTCTTTTAATCGTTTTGCTTGTTCTTCAATGGTCATTTTAGAATTTTCAATCGTAGCTTGTGATGTAGATGAAAGATTAGCCATTGCTTTTTGCATAGATGCTTTTTCTTTTTCCAGATCTGTGACTTGTTCGTTACAGGTATTCAAGTTGGAGTAAAGGGTCAAGCTGTCAGATTGCAATGTTTTAACTCTATTTTGTGCACTTGTTAATTTTTTCTTAGGTACGCAAGCGGAAAATCCTACAATAAGCGCAAATACTATACAGATGTTTTTTTTCATGATTTTATATAATTAGATTGGTAAATGTTATTTGAATTTATTTTCTTGGGTTACCATGATTTGAGCCATATTCTTTTAATAAAGTATCTAATGAATTATAGTATTCCAATAAATTTTGAATAGTTACGTCTGAATCATTTTTACAGGAGGCTGTCGCAGGCATCTCCTGTAAATATTTTGATAATTCTGGAAACAGCTCTTGAATGGTCATTGTAATTGTCAGAATATCATTATTCAATTCTTTTTCAGTTTTTATAAATTTTATCATTTTGTACTATTTTGGCATTATAAGTAGAAATTCATTGATGCTACTTAACTTAATATAGCAGTCAGTTTTTAAATTTTAAATTGAAAATGTATTTTTATAACACTACAAAGATGAATGTCTTGATTGCCTAAAACATTACAAAATTTTTGTAATAAGTTGCAAAATTCATGTCTTTTAACTTATATCAGAAATAAAGTTTGAAAGATGCTTATTAAATTCATCAGCTTGTTCAAGATTAGACATGTGACCAGCATCATCAATGCTTTGCATTGTAGAATTGGTAATATTCTGAAGCATAAATTCTGATTCAGAAAGGGGAGTAACGATGTCTTCTTTTCCACATAGAATAAGTGTGGGAACAGAAATCTCTTTTAGTGACGGACACATCTGCCAGCGTTGGGCTAACGCATGCAACGTTCCAATAATTGATGCTGTTGAAGTAGTGAGAATAACTTGTTTAATTTGTTCTACTAGCACTTTTTTGGTATTCACTGATTCTTGACAAAAAACATTTTTAACATATCCTTCTGCAAAAGCTTCTAGTCCGTATGTTGTTATTTGAGCAATGGTTGCTGCCCTTTTTAATTTCATTTCGCGCGAATCTGCGATACATTGTGTGTCACTTAGAATAATGGCTTCAAATCGTTCAGCGTATCTATAGGCCGCATTCATTAAAACGTATCCACCCATAGATAAGCCACAAACAATTGCTTTGTTTATTAATAGACCGTCCATTAATTTTACCAAATCATCAGCAAATAAACGCATGCTTAATTCTTCGTTCCCAATAGTTGATTTGCCAAATCCTCGTATATCATAAGCAATAACACGGTGTGTGTGTTTGAAAAAATCTATTTGTGGCTTCCAAGATGATTTATCAAAAGGAAAACCATGAACGAATAGAATGGGAGTGGAGCCTTCTCCTAAGTCATCATAACAAATCGTAATGCCATTAAGAATAATTTCGATATCATTTCCGGTAGTTCTCATTGGTTTTAATTTTTAAATAATATTCTTTTTTGCTTTTCGCTTTTCCTTAAATCTTTTTCTTCGAATTTCATCGTTTAATTCATTCATTTTTTGATATGCTTTGATAAGTGATAATTAATGATGATAGTAACTATAATGAGTATTGTAACCGTAGTAATAAAAGAGATTTTTTTAATTTGTGCATTCGTTGTATAGAGAAACTGTATTATATACTATTTTTGTAATTCCATTTTCCTGTTATTAAATGAAGAGAAACATTTTACCCTATCGCATGATTCAAAATTTGATTTTTTTAGAATATATTTTTTCTGCTTGGTCAAATTCTTCTTCGAAATCGTCTTTATTAGCTTTGGGCATTAAGAAATTATTAGATTTAAGAATAGAGTAATTAATAAAGTAATTTTTTTTATTTGTGATGTTTTTTTGAATAATTTAATGCAAAGGTGCTCTACATAAAGGTGGACTGTATTATATAAATTTGGGAATTAGTTGCAATTTTCACATATTTTTATGAAAAGGAACAGTCAGAAATAGAAAATTACTAAAGCATTTAATGGTTTAGTAACTTGGCAAATATGGGGCAATGATTACTAGCTTTTTCATGTTATGTAGTTTTCAACAGTTTAATTATTTTACATTATTTTCCCCTAAATCTTTTAAGGATTGCCCTAGTTCATCCATGTCATAATTGAATTCACGTTTGAAGGATTCCCATTTTTCGTTGCCGTCATTTTTGTACTTGCTGATTTTTACTTTCTTTTTTTGAAATAGCATACAATATGCTGTTGTCAGATGGATTTGATTTGCCTTCGAATCTACAAATTTGATTTATTTCCCAATCCTGTGGATTTAAGGTTTCCATTTCGCTCGGAACAATTTACGAATTATACCCTTCCTTTTGTAATCGATTTATTGCTTGTGATAATGTTTCCATATTAGTCATCAGTTTTCTTTTTTGACATTTACATTAAAGCTTGGAGCTTTGTATTCTTTCGACAAATAATTTTCCGGTATCGTTGTCATATTACCATCGCGTGCAGCACGATAATGTGGTGAAAGGATTTCAATTCCTGCTTCGTTACAACAATCTTGTATGTTTGCGTGCAAAATCGAGTATATTGTTGCTTGCTTATTCGCTTCTTTGGTATACGCGTTTATTTGATACGACACATAAAAATCATCTAAACTAGTTTGTAGAACAAACGGTTTAGGTTCTTTCAAAAGCATGTCGGTTCTATCCGCTGCATTAATTAGTGCTTCGTGCATTTTTTTCCAAGGCACATCATATCCAATAGTAACTGTAGAATGCAGAATTAAACCCTGGTCTTGTGCATTGCTTGAATAATTTATTGTTGCGCTTGATAGGACCGTTGAATTTGGAACAGTTATATCTTCATTTTTTATTGTTCTTATTCTTGTGACCAACATCGTTTTTTCTAATACGTCACCAACAACATCACCAATTTTTACTCTGTCTCCAATTTTGAACGGACGCATATAGGTTATCACAAGCCCTGCAATCATATTTGTAATTGCTGATGACGAACCTAAAGAAAAGAGAACACCTAAGAATACAGAAACTCCTTGAAAAACTGCTGAATCAGAACCAGGCAAGTATGGGAATATGACTACTACCATAAATGCATAAAGTATAAATTTTAATATACTAAATGTTGGCATCGCCCAGTCTTTATGAAAACCAGTCAATTGAATATTACCCCTTTCTATTTCAGAGAAAAATAATTTGATGCCTTTAATTACCCATTTTGTTATTAAGTAAATCACAACAATTGTAAATAAATTAGGCAGAAACCCTAAAAATCCCATTAGCACTTTTTTGGCAGGAGACAAAACCCAACCCAACAATGTATCTGTAAATGATTTTGTTTCGGGAAACACGCTGAACATTAATGGTAGCGACAAATAAATTAATAATATAATGACCAAAATTCGAGCTATATTATTTACTCTGAAGGCAACTTTTCTATGTTTTTTAGAGGTGAAAATTTGAAAATTTTTGATGGTAAGTCCATTCAAAAAACGATCTTGGTTTGCTATAAGATAAGCTTTTGACCGCTTAAATGATTTATTAATAAAAAATATAATTAATCCAAGGCAGAAAACAATTAGAGCAATTTGACCAATTCTAATCATCAAATTTTTTAAACTATTCTGTTCTTTATATTTTAAAATGTACGCTTTAATTGCACCAATATTTTTAGCTGCCAACTCGTTAACAGTTGTGTTTAACCACAAAGCATCAAACTCACTAACAGTCATTATTATATTATCGTT
>Ga0163149_10003059_pt1 | contig 19438 bp, 18 predicted proteins | sample OliLakLV19MP5G1_FD_148604 | JGI IMG/M metagenome (GOLD analysis project Ga0163149, IMG submission 148604) | Freshwater microbial mat bacterial communities from Lake Vanda, McMurdo Dry Valleys, Antarctica - Oligotrophic Lake LV.19.MP5.G1 | ecosystem: Environmental > Aquatic > Freshwater > Lake >...
GCTAAATAGTTACATTTAACTTAACAATTTTACCGGATTGTTGGAAATTTTTACAATTAAATGTCCATAAATATAACCCCGGTTGCAGGAAATTAACGTCAACTTCAAAAATATTTTGATTTTGGGCAATTGCTGTAGATAGTTGAACTTGGCCAGCTAAATCTGTGATTAAAAACTGCCCTTCAGATAGACTTGTATTCTCTCTTAAAAATACTATATTTCCAACCGTTGGATTCGGGTATACAGTCACTTTTGGGTGATTGTAGTTAACCGGTTTAATCGAACTTGAAAGTGTATATTTGAAAAATCTGTCAGGTTTTGTTTCAACAAATAAGCCCTCAATTTCATCATCTGTAATAACTGATGGCTTGACATAATTTGCTTGCCAAAAAGAGTCTGGAATTGGTATTTCAATTTTACTTATTTTAATATCATCATTTAAGAAAAAAATCTTAATAGCACTTGAAGTATCGTTTAAGATTAGACCATTGTTACTTATTAATTGATTGGATAGGTCATAAATTTTAATAGAGTCTTTGTTTATTGTAAAATCAATCAAAGTGTCAGACATCAAATTAGTGTCCCATATATGTATCTTCATTTTTTTGAAGCTAAATGATGCGTATTTTGCCGAAGTACCTACATCATATTTAGGCGAAATAATTATTTTTCTTACTGGTTTTAAATTTGTATTATAAGCGACTACTAAAGAGTCTAACACCTTTGTAGTACCATAACCTACATTAATAGATTGCGTATTACCAATCTTGAAAGTATCTATTTCGTTAACTCCCAAAATATCGAAATACATATACCCTACATTAGATAATGGGCCCGAAAATACTTTAAATATAGAAAATGAAGATTTATCAAAGGATGGCAGTTGGTCGGGAATAGAAACTGTTGAGTTATTAATATTTTTTAAAAATACAGACCTCAACCCACAGGTGTTTTGAGCATAAATAACAACTCTATATTTGCCTATGTGCAAATAATTGTGTTTAAATAACTTCGTATTATTGGGCATGATTGAGTCTTCTGTTGAAGTTCCATCCCCCCATACAAATGAGAGTGATATTGGGCTGTCAGGGGAATGTGTTCCAACATTTGCTATGCTGATATTAAATTCAGAATTGGAGTTGTAATCCACATTAATCAAAGGGGGCGTGCCAACCGTATCACCATTGAATAATTTAGGCTCAATTACTTCCCCAGGAAGTGGAACAGAAAGCAATCTATAATCAATTAATCCGTTTGACTGATTTTTCAACACACTTAATATAAGAGGAGACATATACTCTAGAAAAATAGAATCGACTTTAGTGGTGTCGCCAATGTATGCCGCTTTGTCAGATTGGGTCCAAATTCTTGATTCAGTAAACTTCATTCTCTCATATAAATTGGGAACAGAAGATAGATATTTAGATAAAAATAATTGCCGATTTAGATTCAACTTGGTCGGTTCGATAAGTATGCTATTGGTCAACGAATCCACTATTTTAATTCCTAAAATATTGCCTTTTTTTTGGCTTATGGTATCTATGAAAGAATACCAATATTTGTGGCCTCTACCATATATTATGTCGAAAAAATCATCTTCAATAACCTCGTTTTCAATCACATTATTTGTTTTGTCAATAATTTTTTGACCTTGGACAAGGTTGTTCATTAAAGGATAAATGCCAAATTCTAGCGAGTTACTAGCAAATGTTTTAGATCTGTTTTGAACGGATATTAATGCTTTGATTATATGATTCGGGTCGTTATTAATGTTAATTATTTGTTGAGGTGTTAACCCTGTATTACAAATTGATAGGTGATCGCAAGTTTGTGGTGTAAAAAGACACGGCTGTCCAGGTTGTGGATTAGGGTCAATTACACGTGTCATGCCCGCGATTCGTGAATCTGGTCCATAACTGGAATTACAATTAATTACTGGCCAGCCAATAAATGAAGTATTACACCCCCCATTTTGATAGCAACATTGAAAGCATTCTAAATTCGCACAATATGGTTTGAATACTTCAAACAACTGTAACTCACGCATAATTTCAGATGGAAACCCAGGAATGTTTTGGGTTGTAAAATCATACGTTGCACAGATAGCGGCTGTTTTGGTACAATAGTCAGATGAGTAGCCGTTTGATAAACATTGGTTTAAAGTCTCAAAGAAATCCACTGAAATATCTCTGGCATAACCAGAATATTTATAAGATTTTTTGATTAGATTTTCATGATTTTTTTTCATCCTCTCGTAAGGGGCTTGAGAAAAAAGGGAGGTTAATGCAATCGTTAACAACACGATTGAGAAATAATATTTTTTCATTTTTATCTATTTTTTGGTTGACTTTGCAGGCTGGCTGTTCGGTGGCATGGACAGCCTGGGGTTAGTGGATTTGATTTCTTTAAAACTGGCGACTAATTACTTTGGATTGAATCACTCAAATTTTAATCCAAATTGCATTTTTACATCCATTTGATATAACATAAGTACCAAGCAAGAGATTTGATACATCTAACTCGGCATCTGAAATAAAATTAACTTCGGAAGTAACATTTTGTCCCAGAACATTAAATATTTTCAAGGGTACCTTTGTTTCTAAATTGAAAATATTTAAATAGTTAGAGGTAGGGTTGGGTGTTACATAAAATGCAGCATTTATAGATAAGGGATCATCGCTTAATTTTGAAATGCCAACCGAAAAATTTGTCGAGGCTGTTATGCCTTGAAAAGAAGCTTCATATCTCCAAATCCCTATTGGAGCCGAATTTGGCAAGTACCAGGAGGAAACCCAGTAAGAAACTGAATAATTATCTGTAAAATTTTGGGTCCATTGTATATGTATTGAATTGTCAGGTTTAATTATCTTGTGGAGAACACTTTGGTTATTTTGTTGGTCACTAAAATATGAGCTAAAATCCACCAGTTCACCATCATCAAAAGTAGTTGATATATTGGTCTGTTCATTCTCTGGGCAGGGTGGAAAAACTGGTCCATTGTTATGTTTATGTGTAGCAACCTCATGAATCTTTGAATCAATATACGGTTTCTGATTTAGCCATAAAGACTGAATTGGGTTACAGTTCCCAAATGCAGGATCAACAAAGGTTCCATTTGATAATTGTACTGCAAAGTGTAAATGAGGCCCGCTCGAATTTCCAGAACTCCCCACTTTTCCTAAATATTCGCCTCTAATAAAATTAGAACCTATTGGCTTATTAGTTACTGAACTGTTTTTCATATGCCAATAATATGTTTTACTGCCATTAGAATGAAGTAATATTACATAATTGCCCGTAGTACTTGATGCACCACAATTCCTATCATAGTCTCCATCGTTTTTGTCAACTAAGATTCCGTCAGCTGACGCTATGATTTCAACTGCTCCTGCGTCCATTTTGTTCCAGCCAAACGGCCACAGGCCAATATCGGTACCATTATGAGAGTTGTATGTTCTAGAATTACATTCGTAATCTTCTGCCAAAGGATTATTAATCTTGATATCAAAGTTTGTCCCAATAACATAATAGATGTTTGCTTGTTGACCGGGTGCTAATTTTAGTGGCCAATCAAGAAGGTCATCTTGATCTTTATTGGAGTAGGTATTTGTCTTTGACCCCAACGCATCTAAATTTTCGTTAACCCTTTTAGTCACATAGGCAATTGTGGCGCTATCAATACAATTATTATTACCATTGTACGTCCCAATTTCTCCGCCATTGAGGTATATCGGTGGACAGTTTTGCGAATTGGCGGAAAACGCCAATAGGTGGAGTAACATAAAAATGAACTTTTTCATAAAAATTCTTTTGAACGGTGAATTAAATATTTTAATTTTAATTATTAGTTTTCGACGTTCTGTGATGTTCTAATAGCCACCAACGTGAGCACTGCTGACGTAGCCGCGCTTAGTCGGCTATGAAAAGTAGTGCATAGTTGGCTGTATAATATTAAATAAGATTCTCGATACTTTCATCAGAATCATTCGGTTCAATTTCTACAGTAATTTCAACTACATTTTTTGCATTCTCTTGTACAATACTCAGTAGCGAACTGGGGTCGCGATATATCCCACCTATATGATTATCCCCAACAAAACAGCCAAAAAACTCTTTGATTAGCCACCCAAAGGAATTATATGGTATTTCTATCGAATTGATTGAATTTTTATTATTCAGTTGTATTTGCAATGCCGAGAAGCATTTAACTCCTTTCTCAGTATAAAGCAAAAAAAAAGAATCAGATGTCAAATTAAGCATATTATTTGCCTGAATAAGTATATCCTTGTTGTAAGCATAATATGATTTTTTGAGTTTTCTGTATTTCCCGATTTTTGCCTGTGCCAAGAATGCTTTTGAAATTTCTTGACCATTCTTCTTTATTTTAATGACAAACCCCAAATCAGCACCGACCTGTTTTTCTTGGCTCTTGGTAAAGGATTCAACACGAAATGAAACATTAGGAAGTGAAATGCCTGGCAAGGTCTTTTTTATACCATCAATTAGATGGTTTGTCAACTCACTTTGAAGCCCTCCGCTTATCTGTTCTTCTTTGCCTTCTATTTGAGGCTGAACAGAGATAACTCTTTTGGATATTACTTCGGTTGACGCATCAATCGCATCACTTATTTTAATATTTCTACGCATTTGCAGGTTGGATTTTAGGTATATCGTCTAGAATTATAGTAGTTAGGTCTTCATTCGTCACATACGATTCTTTGCCTAACCTTGACATTTGATTGATCTCAATTTTCTCGAACAAATTTCGCACTCCACGGGCGTTTCCAAACGCAGAAACGTCTTTATTTTTGAGAAAAATGATGAGGTCTTTTATTGGCAAGTAAAGGTCATCACTCATTGAATAACCTTTACTACTATACATTTTGCAAAAAATTGTCATTAACTCATCGTCTTCATAATCTTCGAAATCAATATGATATGAAAAACGGGATTTAAGCCCTAAGTTAGAATCTAAAAAAGTAGCCATATTTTTTGAATATCCCGCTACTACTACCACCAAATCATCTCTATGATCTTCCATTAATTTCACAAGCGTATCGATTGCCTCCTGTCCAAAATCATTGGATACATCTGGTTTAGCTAAGGCATATGCTTCATCAATAAATAATATCCCTCCAAGGGCTGATTTGACAATTTCCTGCATCTTTTTAGCAGTATGTCCAACAAATTTTTCGACAATAATAGATCTATCAACCTCTACTAGGTGGCCTTTCGACAACAACCCAATTTCTTTATAAATATTTGCTAAAATTCTTGCAACTGTCGTCTTACCGGTTCCAGGGTTTCCAGAAAAGACAGCATGTAAAGTTTGAGGCGTAATATCCAATCCACGTTCTTTTCTCAGTTGTCGAATTTTAGCAACGTTAACCAATTTTTTTACTTCGTCTTTCACAGATTTTAAACCATGTAGCCCCTCTAATTTGGATATGGCATCAATTTCAATCTCATTGGAATTAACTTTTAGAAAATTATTTGGCTCAACCACAGTTATAGTATTCGTGCTTTTTTCCTCTAATTCTGTAATCCTATCTTTCAAACTAGATAATTCAAGGCTAATTTTATCGATTTTTTCATTCTTATTGTCTATTTCACTTTTTAGGATATTTATCTCTGAATCTTTTACATTTAATTGAGAATTTCTTTCTGTTTGGATGGCTGCTACTGCTTCCTTTAATGACAAATTGTCCTCAGATAGTTTTGTTATTTGAGTTGTCATATAATCATAGTGATTCCTTTTTAGGAACCGCACTGCACTAAGGACACCTTCCTTTCCCGCTCCGAAATTTTTCGTTTCTTCATTCCCATCTGGAAATACCACAACAAAGGATATTTTATCGCGATTATAATTTCCTGAGCAACTGATGGAAAGTTTTTTGAGCTTTGATTTTCCCAACAATATTTCAATAATTTGTTCGCCATTATTTTTATATATTTCTATGTCATAGGCAGGATTCCAGTAGGGTGGATTACGCCATGTGCCATTCATCTCTTTAAAAATAAGCCACGGTTGACCCTCTAATGCGTTTTCTAACGATTGGAAAGTTTTGACTTCCATATCTTCAGTAAAGCCAAACCACTCAATTTTATTTATTTTATCCATTATTTTTTATATTCAATTACAGCCAACGTTTGGATGTGCGCTGTGCCGACGATTAGGAGGCATATGCGTACATCCGTTGTTATGGGCTTTAAAATGTCTGCTTTGCGTATAAGTCCATCAAGTCCATTGCGGAAAATTGAAATCTTCCTAAGTTTTTCGGGTCGTTAGCCATTAAAAGTTTCTCCTTCATCTTTAATAAGATTCTTTCCCCCATCATTGGGTCAAAGAGTTTATCTTTTACAAGTTTTCTTAAAACTTCATTACTAAGGCAATTACCTGGCTTTCTATTTAGTATTTGAATTAGGCCTTCAACTCTGTTATCATCTTTTACCTTTGCAATCTCTTGTTGAAAAGCCTGATATAGATAAAATTCACATGTTGAAAGGATTATTCTGGCATATCCATTTTCAGTGATTGTTTGCCTAATTGCGTTTTCAACATCTCCACCTATCATCAAATCAAGATAAAACAGAGAGTATCGCTGTTCTAGAAATACAGGATATTCAGGATTGTCTGGTGCCAATGCCGCATAATACGGGAAAACCGTTTCTCGTGGCATAATATACTGAAGGTTGAATGCTCCCGAGCAAGTCGCAAATATCACGAAAAGATTGTTTGCGGTTAATATATTGATGTTTGTCAATTTGTCAAGCAGTGTTCGCCAATCAACAAAATCTCCGTTGCATATTGTTAATCCATCTTTATTTTCTGTTCCGTGTATCTCAAAATGTATCAGTGGATACTCGTCATCTAATTTAATTTTTTCGCATATCAAATCCAATTTATGAAGTAGTTCGTGTTTTGAATTTACATGAGCAAGTTCAAATGAAAATGGTTCGTCTCGTAACTTATTACAATAAGGGAAAAATATCTTTGTGTAATATTCACCTGAGGACAACAATTGTCCATCTCTGATTTGTTTTTCATGCTCAGGTAGCGATTCTATTACAATCACCTTATCAAACTCAAATCCAAAGTACTTCATTGCTATCTATTATTGCCTATAAATGAAGGGATACGGCGTTGCCTGCACAATTATGGTCAGGAATCCTCAATTTTCAATTAAATGATAATTGACTTTTCCTGTTTTTATATTACCAACTACCAACCACCTTTCCTTGTCGTCGTCCAATATTACAACTCGATATTTTGGATTTACAGAATACCCAAAATATTTATCCCATTTCTCACGGTTAGCAGCTGTTAGGTTTGAATCCGAGAGAGTTTCCATCCATTCTAGTAATCCAATAGTAATTTTTATCATATTCCTAATGATTTTAAATCAATTGCATGTTTTTCAATTGATATTTTTTGAAATTCAGAAGTTATTTGGTTAATATTGCTGTGTACATCAGACATACCAGATGCGTCATTTATTTTTTTCCTTTTCTTTGAGTAGTACCTATATATTAAAATAGCCCCGACAATTAATATCAATCCGGGAATTGGAGATTTATTTTCAAATATTTTTGCATTATCCATGAAATAAATTACCATCATAACAGCAGTAGCTACAATACCACATCCAGTTTGAGTTTTCTTTCTTCTATTTACAATCGCTTCAATTTTTGCTTTGGTAAAATCTTCGGCAAAAGAAATTATTACAATTTTCAACTGCTTAACTTGTTCAAAATCGGCCGATTCATCTAATCCAATCATATCCATAAAGTATAAAATTTCATCTATTTTATTTTGTACGGCAACTCGCTTTTCTGTATCCAAAAATTTATCTGTATCACGTAGCTCATCAACCAATTTAAGGAAGATAATTTTTTCATTTGTGAATAAAAATATTACAGAATCTTTCCATGAATCAAGAATAACTTCAACATTTTCCTTCAAATCTCCGTGAGAATTTTGATAAATTTGATAACAACTTTGCATTGTTGGTACAGAAATGATCGCTTGGGCTAAAGCGTTTCCATAAAGACTTTTTGACAATTGATCAAGAGTGAAACTGTCATATCCCTTTTTTAAGGTAACTCCCGCTCCACCCGCCAACATACTGTATCCAATAAAGGTACCTGTAAAACTTTTTGATTTATTTGCAATGGCACCGCCTGCAACTGCGGTTGCTAAACCAACTACCGCAGCAACTTGTGCTTCCTTTTTTTCTGCGAGAGCCTGGTTTGTCTGATCAATATAAAGTTTTATTGCAGATGCAAACTGATATCCATAATGAAGAGTAATTGCTTCTAAATACTTTTTTATTATTGATTCATCTGTGTGCTTTATTGATCTTTCAATATAGTCCTGTATGTTTATTGTATTAATTTCTGCGACCTCAGTCATTGCTAAGTGAGTAATAGCTTTGCCAATCCAACCTCCAGAGTTTTTTGGGTCGTCTTCAATCGCCTTTTCAAAGAGGCTAAGAGCTTTGTGAAGTTCATTCCCTGCAAAATAACTTGAACCTAATTCTAAGTAAGAGTTTAATTTTTCATTTTCTGATTTAAAATCAGATTCTATGTTTTTGACTACTGATAGTATTTCTTTCATGTGTTATTTTTTTTGTTTTACTTGCCCATCGTAAGCATGAACGCCGTTCCGACGTTTAGGAGGAATGGCCGTTTCATGCATTGATGGGCGTTTTTTTATGTTTTATATTTTTTGTTGTCAATATAATCTTCTACTGCGATGATGAATTTACTTAGAAAATAGATGCAACTATCTTTCAATGCTTTCATCTGTCCGAAAGTTTGCAAATTGCAGCAATCCGCAAATGAAAGTTCTCCATGAGCAAGCTTGTTTCTTTTTTCTTTAATCTCTTTCAATGCAGAATCCGAGAGTGAAAAATTTATTCCATATCTATCTGATATGTCTCTTACTGCTTTTGCGTCTAAATTTCCAGAAAATTGGCTGCCTTTTTTGTTATTTAATATATCATTATAACTAAGGTTTATAGGAACTGGTTTAGATACCCAAGCATCTACAATTACTTTTAAGTTTTTAAGTAAATTGTCTGTATTACTACTTGTTTCTTTAAAAGTATCACAGTAATGTTTTAACCAAAGGCTTTGAATGTCTTCGCTTAAATCATTATAATGGAGATTATCGCTACTAAAAGCATCGTGAACTTCTCGGAGGCAATTCGAGACAGTTGATTCTACAATGTTGTATAAAATCAATACGGCGGCTGATTTTAGGGTAGATGATATTTTTATATCTAATCGTTCCCGCCTGTCTGAATCTGCTGGAAATATTAAAAGAGCATCCTTCTCGGTAATATTTTCCAAAAGATTGTAATAAATATTAATTTCATCAGCCCTATCATTAAAATCTCTTTTGACTGTCTGCATATCACTTTAAAAGGTTATTTGCTACAAATTCAATTCTGCTTTTAACTTTGATTGGGTCATGAACTTTTGTATTCCCTGCCCAAAGTTGTGTCAATTCGCGAGAATTTAGAATTGAAGATATTTTTTGTTTCGACGATGTCAATTCGGGCTTTTGTAATAATGCCGCATGAACGCCAACTGAAAGAGATTCAAAAATTACTCTTTTGGTTTGCGGGTTGTGTGTTTTCCTAAATCCATATTCTGAATATTTTTTTACAAAGCGAAGCATATTGACAAATCTTTCTTTATACAATCTCAAATTATTGTCTAAAAGATACTGGTATGCAATTTTCTGCTCTTCATCAGTCATTGCTTTATATTCTTTTCCGAACTGTTGAACGGAAACCTTATCAAGGTCTTGATTCTTTTTTTCCAGATAAGAATCCAATACTGATGCAATTCCTTTATCTCTTGGAAAGTGTAAGTAATTATTGTTATCTGATAAGGCAAGATACCTCAACACCAACTCTTCTCTTTCTTGCCTCTTTTCAAGCCACTTATCTATTGGCGCAAGTTCCGACAAGAGGGGTTCTTTTGCGCAAGTGTTGTAAATAAAGTCGCGAAAAAAGCCGATATAAATTCCTTTTCTTTTCTCCATAGGCTTTAACAAATCGCTTCCTCGGTTTATTCGTTCAAACATATCCCTTTTCACCTCGTCATCCGCATCCTCGGAAAGGACAATCATTCTGATTGGTGTGTCCAATAATTTTCCCTGACGAGATTTCTCCAAATTATCAAATATAAACCCGTTAAGCAATTGCAATTTATCCAGTCCTCTTAATTCTAAATTATTATTTAAAAACGAGTGGAGAGTACGTATTCTTTGAGATCCATCAACTATCTCCCATGCACTATCTTTATTTTCAGCAACAAAGATTAAAGGAATAGGAAGCCCAAGTAAAACAGATTCAATGAAACGGGATTGTCTTACCTCATCCCAAGTAAAATCGCGCTGATATTCAGGAATATATAGCACGTTGTAAAATGAGGATTTTTCTTGCTCCTCATCATCATCAAAGTATTGTATACCTTTTTCGTATTTATTGACGATTATTTCAATTGTCAACTCACGAATATCATATTTTACACTTTTCCTAAAAGTGTATATTTGTTCTTCGGCATTTTTCGTCTTCAACTTGTCCATCATTTATTTTTTTATTTCATTTTTTTGTTACGCCCATCGTTATCACTGCCGACGTGCCGACGTTTAGGAGGCATGATAGGTAGTGGATAGTTATCCGCTTTTTATTTATTCATTTGCCTTACTGTTTTCGGTACTGTTAAATACCTAATTATATTAACCCTATTGCGTTCAATTATTGAAACAAACGAGTTAAACATTAAGGATAGCAGAATAATGCAAAGGATAGTCGCTAATACTGAGGGGACATCATAAAGCCCGCTATATTTCAAAACTAAATGACCCAATCCACTTTCAGATGCAATAAATTCGCCTATGAATGCCCCTAAAATGGCTAACCCTGAATTTATTTTTAATGATTGGAACAACCAGTCAAGGGAATACGGAAAAATCAACTTCCAAAACTTATCTTTGTATGTTGCATTATTATTCTTAAATATTAATTCATCCTCTTTAGTTATTCTTTTGCCTCCTTCGTATGCTTGAAAAATGGATGTAAATATAGTAGAAAAAATAACGACAGCTACTTTCATTTTAAATGCAATTCCAAACCAAATTATCATCATTGGCGCAATAGCAAAAACAGGGATTGAACTAAGGGCAATCAGGTAAAATCTCGAAGCATTTGCAAGTTTCGAAAAATATAATAAGGAAAAGCCTATTAAACTTCCGACTATAAAACCAATCAAAAGCCCGACAAAGGCTTCTGCTGCCGTAACTAAAAAGTGTGAAATAAAGTTGCCATTGATGACATTCTCTCCAAATACTTTGAGAATAGACGATGGAGATGCAAATAGAAATTTTACTTTTTCTGCTTGCGAGGCTGAATATTCCCAAAAAATGAGCAAGACAGCCAAAGGGATAAATTTGTATATTTTGTTCATTTCAATTTAATAATTCTGTTACAACCTTGTTTGAAATTTCTTTGAACCCAGCAATCGTCTTTCGTTTTGATGGAATAGTTTGAGCGATTTCTGCACTCATATTAATTTCTGAAAATCCGCTATCATACCCTTTTAATATTATCAATCTATCACTAACGCTTACAGCGAATTCAATATCATGGGTAACAAAAATTCCAGTTTCTTTTTTTGTTTTTAATTTGTTCCAAACCGTATCAGTTAAATTTACTACCGAGGTGTAGTCTAATGCGTTTAAAGGCTCATCAAAAATTCTCAACTGGGTATCAGTTGCGAAATTCTGAATTAAGCCAAGTCTTTGTTTCATTCCGCCTGAAAGTTCGCTTGGAAATTTATTTTCATAACCAGACAATCCAAAAACGATGAATAACTGTTTCAATTTATTAAGCGTTTCAGTATCAAAATTGTTAATTAATTCAATCGGCAATGCTGCATTTTCAAACGAAGTTCTGAAAGGTATAAAAATACTTGTTTGTGGCATTAACGAAAAAGAAACTTTGGATTGATTATTAACTTCAACAATTCCAGCATTTGGTGTTAAGTCTCCAACAATTAAATTCAATAGGGTTGTTTTGCCGCAACCACTTCTTCCGAGTATTGTCACAACCTCATTTTCATAAATCTGTAAAGATAAATCATTGAAAATTAATGATTTATGGTTGTTAGAATACCCAAATAACAGATTGTCTATCTTAATCTTAATTAACCTTTCTTTTTCCATATCTTTTCAGGTGAAGTGATGAAACTTCTCAAATAACCAAGCAACAAGGTTAATGCAATGCTTAACAATGCACTAATGTATTGATTATTGGTCAATTTGAGCGTAATTGCAAATACAATAGAAACAAGTATGCCTATTACAAATGTTTGCCAAAAACTTAATTTTTTCAGTTTTAAAATTAACGGGAAGACAATTAGTAGCACATACGCAGATACAAAACAATAGTCCGCTGAAAATTGATACCAGATTAGATTTTCACTATAACTTAGATGAAGCATTTGTCCAATTGAAAGTTGTTCAGGTAACAGAACAACCAAAACGCCAAACAGTAATATTGCTGCAACTCTAAAAAAGATATTAGCATCATCAATATACACTGCTGAAACTATTTTATGAAAAAAATTACTCTCTTTGAAAGTCAATTTTGTAATGCCAAAATCGGTTGCTATTGAAATTTTTGAGTTATTCAGGAAAGTATTGTTTACATGTACCTCAAAAAGTTCTTTATGCTTTTTTACTTCATCTCTATCCCAATGCCGAGTTTTCCCTCTTGCTTCAACGGCAGTATCCCATTCGACCTTCTCAACAGTTAGGTTTGCAGGATAAAAATCCTCCTCTTGAATAGTTTTTACTATCCACCGAATTTCCACAGGGGTCAGTTTATTGGTCTTTTGCTTGTCTGTATAAAAAGCGTCTTGTGCAGCAATTTGTCCGCATACGTTTTCTGCCATTTTCCGGGAAGAACGTAAAATAAAGATTGCTTTTTGGATACCTTCCAAGAATTTAGCAACTTTATCTGGGTGCTGCTCGCACACTTTTTTTGAGGTGATAATTCCTGTATTCAAGAACTTGTTGTCGCTCTTTGAAAAACAGTGGTTGATGTTAACCACTTTGGCATTTACGCCTTTTGCAATTGAAACAATATCGGCAGTAATAGCAACCGATTTTAAATATCCTGACGTTAATGCATCGCCAATTAAGTTTTTTTCTTCAAGCACATCAATTTCTTCACCAAAATTAACCGTTCTTTCAGTCAAATTAGCCATATTGCTAACCTTTTTGCCAAGATAATTCCCTGTAACAAATTTATCATTGTAGAAGATGACTTCTTTAAAATGTTGCTTAAAATCTTCCAATGATAAGTGCTTGTCAATATGATTTACTGCCCAAAATGTCAGTTTATCAATCAATGCACCTACAATTACACATTGGTCTCGCAAATCGTCGTCAATCCCACTACTAAAAAATACTAATGGGTCACAAATTGCAAATGAGATAACATCTCCTTTGTCACCGTTTTCTGATAGCATTGATGTAAGTGCTTTTAGGTCACTTGGATTATCAGGAGTTTTGAACTCCACATCACAATTTGTGATAAGGTTATCGAAAATGCCAGTTTCCTCTGCTATGTATGTTGGTAAATATAAGAAAGCATCTGCTGCCCTAAATACCTTTATTTTCATAATAAGACATTAGTTTTTTCTGGAATTAGTAATGGCTTTTGCTGCAAATGTTGTATCATAAACAGAAAATGCCGTTTCCATGGATTTAATATCGCCAACTTCATGACGCAATGCACATGCTTTCCTCCATGCGTCAGGGGAAATCATGACGCTTTGTGGAAAAGTTTTGGCATTTATCATTCTTAAAGATGCTTCCCTTAAAACACTTGCTTCGAGATTGGGAAAATGCCTTTGCGCATAGATTGCTACACTATCAGGATAGGTGTGTCCAAACCTCTCGGCTTTTTGAAGTGCGTTTACAAATTTTTGGATAATCTCTGGTTTCTCTTTCACCATTGTTTCGCTTACAGTAATACCTGTAATTGCAAAATCTCCGTACCGTTCCGCCATTGAATACAGAATTTTTGCACCTTTTTGGGTCGCAGTTGAAACATTAGGCTCAATTTCCAACGCTATATCAACTTCCTTTGCCTCTAAAAGAGGAAGGAGTGCCCCAAAAGCCGCTTGCCTAATGTTTGGTTGTAGCCCAGCATCTTCAAACATATCAAACTGCAAAGTATATGCAGTTGACGGAGATGGGAATGTGGCAACTTTCAACCCCTTTAATTGGCTATCGTTTGTGAAAGGCACTAAATCTTGGCGGTTAGTAACTCCCCAAAACGGCACACCATTAACAACACTTGCAATCACCTTGCCCGATTGTCCTTTTTCTTTCGCAATGGCTACAAACGTTGGGTCTGCAACACCAAACTGTGCGTTCCCGCTAATAACTGCTGCAAATGTTTTATCGTCACCCCCTGTACTTGATATTTGAACATCAAGACCTTCTTCTTTAAAATAACCTTTTTCGTTTGCCAAATACACCGGCATATATAAAAATACATCTCCGAATTGAGCAACCGTTACTTTCGTAAGTTGCTGGGGCTTGTCGGTTGATTTACATCCCGACTGGCATGCGTGAATTGTAAAAATGGCAAAAGCAAGTAAAATCAAATTTTTCATTTTACAGATTGATTTTGTGAATTTAATTTTGATATCAAAAAGAAATAGAAAGACTTAGCATTAAGTCTATCACCGTTAATTAATTGGCTTCTATAGAGGTGAGCGATTTCTTTCAAACCGTCTTTCCCTTTATATTTATTTTGTTCTTCCAATTGATGGATTTTATTAACTTCGTTTTTGAAAATCAAAGGAAGTTTTTGAAAATATATATGCAATTTACCATTTACTATCTCTAACCCTCGTTTATCTTCCAGTAAATTGTAAAACAATGCCCCAACTTCCATTTCTCGCATGCTCGCCTCATCATTTTTGTCCATTTCGATAGCCTCAAATCCATACCCCATATATCGCATGAAAAAGATATGCAAAGGAAGCCCAAAAATAATTTCCTCCTCAACTTCAAGGTGTTCTGTTATTGCTCCCGCAATCAAACACGCTCTAAATTCTTCTATGGCTTCATAACTTTCTTCAAACTTATCTTTGTTTGTATAACTTTGAGGACCTAAAAAATGTCCGTGGTTGTGAAATTCAGCATGGAGTTTTGTAATAATATTGGCGATTGGAAGCACGCTTTTCTCATAAAACTCAACGGTTTCAATTGTACAACAGGCTTTAAGTATTGCCAATATCTTTTCAGTTCTTGACATGAAAAGGTCTGAACTTAGAGGCATTTTTTGGTCAATATCTTCTGTGAAATTGTTTTCTGAAATTGTGTCTTGGAAAATTTCAATATCGGATGAAAGATTAACGCCATTGTTGCTATATGGGGTTAGTGGCTTATTATGGGTTAAAGCATTCGTTTCTACGAACATTCCCAATCTGCCAAAAACTGGTGCATTTTCTCCCGTTGAACTTATGTCTTGTTGGTTCTGCCATTGAGAACTTTCTATCAAGTGTAGAAAAACGGTAAAAGGCGGTCTTTTACAATCTGTTCGATAAAGGCTGTCGTTGATAATTCTTGACCAAGATTTATTTATTATCTCTCTTACTTTACCTTGACCTTCACTATCAACCATTCCTGTCAACCAGACAAACTTGCTGCCTTCTTCTGTTTTGACTTTGGCTAACCAAGGCACTACACCTTTAAAAGTTGAATGAACTGAAAACAACCATTTGTTTAAGTTCAAATTATTTCCTTCCGATGCTTCAATCAAACTTCTAACAAGTTTTGATTTTGAATTACCGTAGTGTTTGATAATTTCCTTTTGGAATTTATCAGGATTTTGCCCTTTTTCAAGTTCTAAGAAAATTCCTGAAAGTTGCTGTTTCTTCGTCATCGTCATATTTTTTTTATTTTTATTTTTTTGCGGATAACGTTTGCTTCCCTGCCAAAGCGCCGCGTTTAGCGAGCGGTTGGCAGGGAAGCGTTAGTTCTCCACTTATTATAGAGTTGCAGATGATTTTAAAAGTGGTACTATTGCCAAACTGTCTTCAAAAAATGTTCTAGACCATTTTCCTTGTTTTTAATAAATTCATCTACAGCATTTTGAGTGTCAATTGCTAAATGACCCCAAATAGCAACTTTTATTACTCCATTGTCATTTCTATATGCAAAAGTGTAATTTTTAAAATTAATAGCGTTATCATGTCTGTCCCTCAAGTCTTGAGTTATTGGATTCGCTGCTGGGCCACCAATACTAATCATAGGCAAGTTACCTAATGTTTTTTCTTGTACATCATCAGAATGATTGGGGTCTATATCCGCAATAAATTGTCTATCTCCCATAACAATAGCCCTTTTTCTTTCTTGGTATTTTCCTTGACTATCAATGACATCTTTTAGTTTATATGCTGCAACTTTGTCTATCAATTCAATGAAAATATGACACCCAGTTATTATTAAAATTGTATTTTTATTAATTATTTTATCTAACTTCCATATACCGTCGATATTTTCTAAGTCTTTTTTGTAGAATCGATTTATATAGTTATTACTATAAAAATCTTGTCTATCTGCAATCATTCTGACATCTTTCAATAATTTTGTTATAGAATTTACAATCGAATTCAGGTTTACCTGACTATCTTTTGTTCCACGCATTTCCTCCTTTTTATCATGGTTATACCTCCAACTAATATTTAGAAAAGTAGTATCAAATTCATCATCGCCTAAAAGGTCGTTGATTTTTCCCATGTGTTTCAGAGCAGCCTCAATATCTGAATCTGCCACAGCGACCCTTACCAATTTTTGAAGTTCACTTAAATCACTGTTCATTTCTTTAGTATTTTTATTTTTTTTATTGTGGAGAACGGTCGCATACACGACGGCCGACGTTTAGGAGGCTGGTCGCTGTATGCATTGTTGTAGCCTATTTATTGCAGTATCTATCAATGTTTATTTTTGAGACTGGGTTTCCATGTTCTGATGCGTATGTAAAATCCTTACAAGCATCCTCTGAATTGCCCAACTGCAAACTTGCCCAACCCCTATTATTGACATATTTAGGGTTTCGCATTTGAGTCAATTCAACTGCTTTGTTATAATCTTCAAATGCAGCCTTGTATTCTTTCAAATCAAGGTGTAGTTGTCCTCGATTTCCATAATGCTGGTGCTCATCAGGCGCAAGTATTATGGCTTTATCAAAATCTGCCATTGCTTTTTTTGACGCTCCGCTAACTTTATAACAATAACCTCTTCGACTTACAAAGTCTACATTTGCAGGGTCAATTTCAACCAATTCATTATAAAGTTGACGAGCCAAGTTGTAATCCTTGTTTTCAAAAGCATCGTAGGCATCCTTAACAAGTTGATTTTTAATAATGATTACTGCTTCTTTTTTTTTTCTTCAAGTTCGCTAAACTTCTTTTGTATATCGGTAAACAAAGTTCGGGCTTCTTTAATAGCATTGTCATCAGTTCCATAAAGTCCTCCTTTAATTGCATCCCATAAGTTACAAGAAGAGGTACGAATTTTCACGTATTCGTCAAAGACATCCTGTGAAACAGATGCTTTCCTGATTTCATTGGATTGAAGTTTTTTACTTAGTTCAAATTTTGTGTCAAATTCAGCCTGCGCACTTGCGTTTCCAACTAAATCATTAAGTTTGTCTGCATCTGCTTTTGCTGCGGCACTCAACTGTGCAAGCAAAGCAATTTGCTTATCAATTGCGACGCCTTCTTCAACGATTGTCCATTCAACTTTGTAACTCAATGGACATTCGTCTTTAAAAAGGCTATTTCCTTTTTTAGGGCATGCACTTAAAAGAAAAACAAAAGAACTGGCAATTAAAAAAGATTTCATGTTAATACGAATTAAGTGAAGAATTAAAGTTATTTTTTTTAATTTTTAGGGACTATGAGATATGGTTTTTTAATTTTTGGGTATGTTTAATTTAGTTTCAGAAATCAAGAAGGCTATGCCTCCTGTCTTAGGGTCTATATAACTTCCTGTCATATTATAGGCGTAATTCTTTACTCCTTTTAAATTTTTTTCAGGAATTGAATACTGTAACCTAAATGATTGAGTATCTTTCTCTTTTATCTTTATCACCACTTCGTCGTTTAATATATCTATTTGTTCATTTTTATTTTTTACTTCTACTGTACCTAAATCTATTCTACCTGTTAAAAAACTACCTGGCTGCGGGTTTGTTGGGTCTATGGAAGCCCCAACATCTAACGAAATATTAAAACCGAGGTCTATTAGTGTTATTGGATAATTAAGGTAATTTGAAATTGAAAAATATATGACAGAGTCAGTCTTCTTTTCAATAATTATTGTTGGATTTGTTTCTTCTTGATTGCTTGGTGTGGTGAAATTATTTATTATCTGCACATTACCTATTAAAATTTCCGGTTGCCCAAGTTTTGATTTTTCAATTTCGGCAAATTGCAGTTGGATTCGAGTAAATAAATTTCTTGCCTCTTTTATAGCATCCTCGTCATTTCCATATAATCCTTTTTGGATTGCATCCCAAAGATTACACGATGCAGTTCTAATTTTAACATACTCATCAAAGACTTCTTGGGATACGGAGGCTTTTCTAATTGAAGACGATTGAAGCGTTTTGGCAAGTTCAAACTTTGCATCAAATTCTGCCTTTGCCTGAGTATTTCCAACTAATTTGTTAAGTTTTTCCGCATCCGCTTTTGCAGCGGTACTGAGTTGTGTAAGCAAGTCAATTTGTTTCTCTACATCAACCCCTTCCTCTACTATGGTCCACTCCAATTTATAACTTAATGGGCATTTGTCATCAAATAATGTTTTACCTTTATTTGGACAATTTGTGACCGAGATAACGACGAATAAATAGAAAAGTGCTGACTTCATATTTATTCTTTGTTTTTATTTTATTTTTTAATTGGCTACAATGTGAGCATCTGCGCCTGTGCCGCCCTGCGTTGGCTTTGAGTTAGGCTTTGGGCGGCATGGGCGTAGATGCATTGATGGCGGAATTATTCTACTCCTCAAATTTTTCAATTATACTCCTCAATCGAATGATGTAAAGGCTCATTTTGCCGCTTTCAATTAACCACATGACGAATAAGAACATTAGTGCCTTTGCAAATAAAGAATAAGAATAGGTAAATGCAACAAAATTTGGAAAAATATTTTCTTTGATAAATGCATTTGAAATTTGCGTCCCTGCATACACATAAAATAGTACAGGAAAAATAATCGGGGTGTTTATCAACCTGCCTTCAAGGCGGCTGACAAATAACGAGAGGCAGACAGAAAAAATCAACAAAGTTATTGCTTGAAAATAACTTTTTATTGTTTCATTATCAATAAAAT
>Ga0163149_10003060_pt1 | contig 19438 bp, 31 predicted proteins | sample OliLakLV19MP5G1_FD_148604 | JGI IMG/M metagenome (GOLD analysis project Ga0163149, IMG submission 148604) | Freshwater microbial mat bacterial communities from Lake Vanda, McMurdo Dry Valleys, Antarctica - Oligotrophic Lake LV.19.MP5.G1 | ecosystem: Environmental > Aquatic > Freshwater > Lake >...
ATTCTACATGATCATAATAATCGTAAGCTGTAGAATCGCCAAAACTTTCACCTGCTGTTGTATTGGGTAAATAATTGCCATTGACTGAAATTAGGGGCTGATCTTTGTAAATATTGGGCGAGTTGAAAGCCCCTCGTTCGGGCAAAACCACTGCCTGTATCACATTAAATCCTTTTAGTTTTCTATCTTCCAGATACGTTTCCGCCTCTTCTCTGGTAAGCCTGTGAAATAGCTCCCAAGCTGTATCGCCCAAATAAAAAAACGGTTTTCCATCAGCAGTTTGCAAGTAATGATTATTCTCACTCACGGAAATAAACGATGAATTTGTGCTTTTCACGTTTTCGACCGTTTGTTTACTGTTGCATGACAATAAAACGTGGATCAAAACAAAGTAGACAGAAATGTATTTCATTATATACGATTTTTAAAATTGAGAATTTTCTATTTCAAATTACGATAAAAAAGCCTTACAAACTTAGATTCACTACCTATTTTGTGGGGCTTAGGAATTAAAATCGACAGTTTATCCTTTGTAATTTTAAAATAGGCATACATTATCAAATGTCGTATGGCAAGAATGCCATGTGTAGAAATGGAATTATTCGCTCATTGTCATCGCCTTCCCCTACATAATCGAAAGCTTCGTTTTTTATGGCCTCAACACCATCGTGAACATTGCCATAAGCAGTCAATTGAATTACTTCCATAGAAGGGAATTGAATTTTAATATTTTTTGTGGAATCAATACCTCAGCCATCGGGCAATTTTACATCCGCAAAGCACTGCATCAATATCAAATTGTTCAAGTTTCTTTAGCCCAGCTTTACAATCAGGAGCTTCTATAGTTTCAACCTTCCGATTTTATTATTCTTGAAAGCAAATTCCTCCACTTTTCTTCATCACCTATTATCGGTATTGTTTTTAAATTTTTTTAAGTATTTTAATATAGAATAATAAGGATAGAAATTGCCTAGATTCTAAAAATCAAATAATCATTGTTTTTTTGTAAAATCACAATAATTACCTAATTATGTCTGCAAGAATAAAGCAGTTGTCGTTAGATTTTCTTTTAACAAATCCATTTTTATGAAGCATTGTTCTATTTTCTTTGCATTAGTTTTTATAGTTATTACACATAAATCTTTTTCACAAGGCTGTAGTGATGCAGGGTTTTGCACTATGGGAGCTATGAGGCCAAACCAAGGTTTTTCGAAAAAAGTAAATTTAAGGGTACGTTCGGTAGAATTCAGCCAATATTATGGCCTCACTAGCTTTTACTTGAAAATACTTTCCTACACCGCTGATATTAATATAGGGATTACAAATCGGCTTACAGCTCAAGTAAAACTGCCCTACCAATTCGTATTTGGTGTCTTGGCCAAAACGCAAGGCTTAGGAGATATTTCAATAAGCTTAACTCAAAATATTATTAATAAAGAAGCCTACCAGCTTAATATAAGCATCGGAACTAAAATCCCGACAGGGAATTCAAACTTGACGGTGTATAAAGCAGATACAAATGGAGTGTATGCCAATAGGCCATTACCAATGTATTACCAAACCACTTTAGGCACTTACGATGTAATTGCAGGTATTTCATTGGCGACCAAAAACTGGCTTTTTTCTACTGGAATACAGATTCCCCTCAATAAAAATGGCAATCAGTTTTTGTGGGCTTCATGGAACGCTACCGATGACGCTGCCAAGGCACTTTTATATCCTAAATCCCGAAATCTGCAAAGGGGAACGGATGTAATGTTGAGAATTGAACGAAACTTCAGATTTTCAAATTGGAATACATACATAGGATTATTAACAATCTATAGGGTCAATAAAGACAGATTTTTAGATGGCCCATTGGTGGGAGGTATCCAACGAGATATAAAAACGAAGAACGAAGTTTTCGGTTCTGATATCGGTACGAACAATTTTGCAATTTCATTGCTAGTTGGTGGTAGTTTTAGATTCAATACCAAATCTGCCATCAAAGCGATGATAGGCTACCGGTTGGTAGATAGAGCTTCTACTCAACTTCTCGATAGTAAAGATTTCGAAATGTCTCGTAATCCAGATGGGCTTTCCAGACTATTGGTTACAAATATTGGTTACGAATATCGATTCTAAGAAAGTATTTACGCCAATATAGTTTCCAGCAAATAAAAAATCCCCATTTCAAGGGATTAGTCAGCAATTAATGTACCGCGTTTTTAAGCTTCATCCGCTTTTGTAGCTCTATCATCTGAGCTTTAAATTTCTTATCTGTAACCATCATATCTTCACAGGTTTCTATCGAGTGAATTACTGTGCTATGGTCCCTGCCTCCAAAATACAAACCGATAGTTTTCAAGGACAAACTAGTATAATTTTTAGCAAGATAAATTCCGATTTGTCTTGGAATTACAAGCTCTTTCTTTCTCGATTTGCCTTTCAGCTCCTCTAAGGTAATCTTAGCAAACTCACAAACAGATTTTTGGATATAATCAATATTAACTTCTGTGGTAATATCACAAACTATCGATTGAATTACCTGCTTTGCCAAATCCAAATCTATCTCTTTTTTATTCAATGAAGATTCAGCAATCAAGCGAAGCAAAACACCCTCCAATTCTCTCACATTTGTATCCACACTATGGGCAATATATTCTATCACAATAGGCGACATTTCCATGCCTTCTGCGTCCATTTTTTGCTGAATAATGGCCATTTTTGTCTCAAAATCAGGCTGTTGCATATCTGCATTCAGCCCCCATTTGAAGCGAGAAAGAAGCCTTTCTTCCATCCCTTTCAATTCCTTTACTGGGCAATCACTTGTCATTATTATTTGCCTTTGCGATTGGTGCAGAGTATTAAATATATTGAAGAAAATTTCTTGGGTTTTTTCCTTGCCTGAAAAAAATTGAATATCATCGATAATCAACACATCTACATTCAGATAATAAGCCCCGAAATCCTGTATACTTCCCGTACGCACCGATTCCATAAAGTGATTTACAAATTTCTCGGAGGTTACATACAATATCTTTTTATTGGGGCTATCTGCCGCTATTTTATTGCCAATAGCCTGCACCAAATGCGTTTTCCCAAGCCCAACACCGCCATATACAGTCAATGGATTAAAAGAAGTCAATCCTGGCTTGTTCCCAACAGCCAACCCTGCCGAACGAGCTAATCTATTGCAATCTCCTTCTATAAAATTATCAAATGTGTAGTTAGGATTTAGATTTGATTTATAGCGTAGGCTTTCATTTACCAATACATCGTGCTGAACCTCAGCCTTATTCAAGAAATCATTCTTAAAATTAGCTATTTTTTTTGCGGGGATATTAAATGACAAACTACCTGATTTCTCGTTGCCCTTATCTACAATAATAGAGTATTCTAGCCTTCCGCTTGGCCCAAGTTCTGATAAAATTGCCTTTTTCAACACATGCACATAATGCTCTTCCAACCATTCGTAAAAAAATTGACTAGGAACTTGAATAGTGAGTATATCTTCGTCCAAAGACACTGGCTGAACTGGCTTAAACCATGTTTCATAGTTTTTCTCCGTAATATGTTGCCTTATTACAGACAGACAGTTGCTCCACACTGCCACGCAGTCTCTTACAAGTGTAACCATGAAAAATGTTTAATTAATTTAGATTTATTGAAATTTCTCAGAGATGAGATTCCAAAACTGACTAAAAAAAAATTAAAAAAAAACAGCCTGAAAACCTTGCAAATACCGAGTGTCGTTTAGGAATGAATTTGAGGGGTATGTACTTAAAAAATCATAGAAAAATACAATGCTTACTTGGAAAATTTAAACCCTACAAAATGAAATAGACTTGATGTAAACAATCAAGCCTATTTCCTAACATATTGTATTTCAGACACTTAAAAAGTTATCCACAGCTTCTTAAAAGAAATCCACAAATTGGTCGAACAAATATCTTGAATCATGCGGACCCGGAGCCGCCTCAGGGTGAAACTGTACCGAAAAGGCTTTTTTACCCTTAACTCTGATGCCTTCTACAGTATCATCGTTCAAATTCATATGAGTAATTTCTATGTTTTTATTTTTTACTACTTCTTCTTTTACAATAGAAAATCCGTGGTTCTGAGAAGTGATTTCCGACTTGCCTGTCAATAGATTTTTTACTGGGTGATTAAGCCCTCTATGTCCATTATGCATCTTATAGGTTGATATTCCGTTTGCCAATCCTAATAATTGTTGCCCAAGACAAATGCCAAAGAGTGGCTGACTATCTGCCAAAACCGCTTTTACCGTTTCAATAGCATAGCCCATCACAGATGGATCACCAGGCCCGTTAGAAATGAAATAACCATTTGCCCCCCAACTTTTAATTTCATTATAAGTGGAGCGTGCTGGAAACACTTTACAATAGCAATCTCTGTTTACAAAATTTGTTAGTATACTTCGTTTAACCCCAAAGTCTAAAACGGCAACTTTATATTTTGCAGATTCACTTCCTAAAAAATAATGTTCCTTTGTACTTACTTGAGAAGACAATTCTAATCCCTCCATTGAAGGAACTGAAGCTAATTTGCTTTTTAACTTTTCAATATCTAATTCCTCAGAAGAAATAATGCCGTTCATTGCTCCCTTACTTCTGATATATCTAACTAATTTTCTGGTGTCTATACCTGAAATACCTACAATACTATTTTTCTCAAAATAATTTTGCAAGGAAGCTTGTGAGATCCTTCTAGAAAAAATATCAGCAAATGAATTGCACACAAGACCGTTAAACTGTACTTTTCCCGACTCTTCCTCTAAATCAACAGTGCCATAATTTCCCACATGAGGAGTGGTATTGATAATAATTTGCCCCGCATAAGAAGGATCGGTATAAATTTCCTGATAGCCAGTCATGCCAGTATTAAAGCACATTTCTCCAGTAGAAATACCCTTTATACCTACCGAATCGCCTGTAAATACCGCCCCATCTTCTAACACTAAAACTGCTTTATCTTTTAAATTATATTTCATCTTTTACTGATTATTCTTTTAAAAAACTAAAATTAGTAAATCAATTCATTATGGACATAAAAAAAGGATTTGAGATAACTCAAATCCTTTTAAACTATATAATAAATCAAATTTCATTATCAATTTTCTTCCTTTTCTTCAATTGTAGGCTCTGCAACTATTTCAGCCGAAGATGCTTCTACATTCTCAGTTGAAGCAGTCTTTTTACCTCTACGTGTTCTTGTTTTGGTTTCTTTCACTTCCTTACCACCTGTGTAAAGAAAATTATAATCAACTAATTCAATGATACAAGTTTCTGCATTATCACCCAAACGATTTCCTGTTCTGATAATTCTAGTATATCCGCCTGGTCGAGTTGCTACTTTCTCTGATACATTGTCGAAAAGCTCTTTTACAGAAATTTTATCTTGCAAATAAGAGAAAACTACTCTTCTTGAATGTGTAGAATCTACTTTTGATTTAGAAATCAAAGGTTCAACATACTTCCTCAACTCTTTAGCTTTAGCTAGTGTTGTCTCAATTCTTTTATGTACTATCAAGGAAGAAGCCATATTAGACAATAAAGCATGCCTGTGAGCTGTTGTTCTTCCTAAATGATTATCTTTTTTACCGTGTCTCATTATTAATCTTCGTCTAATTTATATTTGGCAACGTCCATTCCGAAACGCAAATTTTTCTCTTGCATCAATTGTTCAAGCTCAGCCAGCGATTTTTTACCAAAATTTCTGAACTTCATCATGTCCGATACATCTAATGAAGCTAAATCACCCAATGTTTTAATGTCAGCTGCTTTCAAACAATTGTAAGCTCTTACAGAAAGATCAAGATCAGCCAATGAAGTTTTCAACAATTTCCTCATGTGAAGGAATTCTTCATCAACCGTTTCTACTTCTTCAGTTTTCTGCGTTTCAAAAGTCATTGTTTTGTCTGAAAACAACATGAAATGCTGAATCAAAATATGAGCAGCACCTTTCAAGGCATCTTCTGGATGAATAGTGCCATCAGTTTCAATTTCAATAAGTAATCTTTCGTAATCTGTTTTTTGTTCAACACGTGTATTTTCAACACTGTATTTTACATTTTTTATTGGTGTAAATATTGAATCAATAGAAATCAACCCGAAAGCACCATCTCCCAACTTCTGCTCTTCCGCTGGAACATAACCTCTTCCTTTTTCAACTGTCAATTCGATGTCGAATTTAACACCTGATGCAAAATGCGCGATTTCCATCTCAGGATTGGTAATTTGAAAACAAGATGAAAAATCTTGTATCATTCCCGCAGTAAATACCTCTTTATTTTTTAAGGAGATGGAAACTCTATTATCAGTCATTACATCAGGAATTTTCTTGAATCTCACCTTTTTAAGATTCAAAATTAATTCAGTAACATCTTCCCTTACACCTTCAATCGTTGTAAATTCATGCAATACACCTGGAAGCTTAATGCTAGTAATGGCATATCCTTCTAAAGATGAAAGTAAAATTCTTCTTAAAGCATTACCGATTGTAACACCAAAACCTTTTTCAAGAGGTTTAAATTCAAACAAACCTTTGAAGTCGTCAGCTTTTTCCATTACGACTTTGTCGGGCATTTGAAAGGCTAATATTGACATAGCTACTATTGTTAAGGTTCGATTAAATTTTATTGATAATTAATAATTTTTCCTAACATCAATTTTCCATCCCACTCTAGCCAGTTGTATCTTTTTGAGCTTCTTGCAGATAAAGAAGTAGTGATTACTTCAAGAGATTTCGACTTTTCCCTCACACTAATAGTATCGCCAGGCTTCAATAAATAAGAAGGAATATTTACCAACTCATTGTTTACCAAAATATGCTTATGTGATACTATTTGTCTTGCCGCTCTTCTTGTCGCTCCTAATCCTAAACGAAAAACTGTATTATCAAGTCTTCCCTCTAAAAATTTCAATAAATTTTCACCCGTAATTCCTTCTTTTCTAGCTGCAAAATCAAATGTTTTTTCAAACTGACGCTCTAAAAGACCATAAATATACTTAGCCTTTTGTTTTTCAGCCAACTGAATTGCGTACTCAGACTTTTTAGCTCTTCTTCCCTTACCATGTTGCCCTGGAGGATAGTTTTTCTTTTGCAACGCTTTACTATGACCTAAAATCGGTTCATTGAACCTTCTTGAAATCCTAGCTTTTGGTCCTATATATCTTGCCATTTCTTAATGTATCAATAATTGTATATCGAATTAAACTCTTCTCCTTTTTGGTGGACGACAACCATTATGTGGAACTGGAGTAACATCTCGGATAACGCTTACCTCAATTCCTGCATTTTGAATTGTTCTAATGGCAGATTCACGACCAGATCCAGGACCTTTTACAAACACTTCGGCCTTTCTCATGCCAGCTTCAAACGCCAAATGAGCTGCTGAAGAAGCCGCCAATTGTGCAGCATAAGGTGTATTTTTCTTTGAACCTTTAAATCCCATTTTACCTGACGAACCCCAAGAAACAACTTGACCATTCATATTGGTAATAGAAATAATAATGTTGTTAAAAGTAGCTTGAATATGTACCTGACCAATTGATTCTACAATTACTACTCTCTTTTTAGTTTTATCTTTTTTCTTTTGTGCCATTGTCTATTTGTAATACCAAATACTACTTTTATTAGTTATTATTTAGTAGCTTTTTTCTTGTTAGCAACCGTCTTACGTTTTCCCTTCCTGGTGCGACTGTTATTTTTAGTTCTCTGACCTCTCACAGGCAAACCTTTCCTATGTCTCAAGCCTCTGTAGCAACCAATATCCATCAATCGCTTGATAGATAGTTGAACTTCAGATTTTAATACACCTTCTGTCTTAAACTCACTTGAGATAATATTTCTAATAGCATTCGCCTCGTCTTCAGTCCACTCTTTTACTTTTTTATCAGAGCTAACTTTAGCTTTTGCCAATATGTATTGAGCTGTACTTAAGCCAATACCATAAATATAGGTAAGAGAAATCTCTCCTCTTTTCAAATCTGGAATATCTACACCTGCAATCCTTGCCATAATCTTGAATTAACCTTGTCTTTGTTTAAAACGTGGATTTTTTTTATTAATAACATAGAGTTTTCCCTTCCTGCGAATAATCTTGCAGTCGACACTCCTTTTTTTAATAGATGCTTTTACTTTCATCTTGTTTTTAAATTATTCCCTTTCGGATTGTTACTTATACCTGAATACTATCCTCCCTTTTGTTAAATCATAAGGAGACATTTCTAATTTAACCTTATCGCCTGGTAAAATCTTAATATAATTCATTCTCATTTTACCCGAAATATGACAAATTACTTCATGTCCATTAGCCAACTCTACACGAAACATTGCGTTTGACAATGCTTCCAAAATTTTTCCATCTTGCTCAATAGATGACTGTTTCGACATTAAATTACTTGCTCTTTAATAATATAATCAAATGTTGTTAATACTTCAGGAGTTCCATTTAAAATTGCAACTGTATGTTCAAAATGTGCAGACGGCTTACCATCTGCTGTTTTTACGGTCCAGTTATCATCCAGCTGAAAAACTTCTTTCTTTCCCAAATTTATCATTGGTTCTATGGCAATTACCATTCCACTGATTAATTTATGCCCTTTTCCACGCTTACCAAAGTTTGGTACTTCAGGTTCTTCATGAAGATTTTTACCAACTCCATGTCCAACCAATTCTCTTACCACACCATATCTTTCACGTTCTGTATACGACTGTATTGCAAAACTTATATCCCCAACTCTCCAACCAGATTTTGCATGTCTAATGCCCTCATACAAAGACTCTTTAGTAACTCGAAGTAATTTCCTCTTCTCCTCACTAACGTTGCCTACCATATAAGTATAAGCAGAATCCGCATGAAAACCATTTAAAAGAATACCACAATCTATTGAAACAATATCTCCATTTCTTAATTCATAATTACTAGGTAATCCATGAACAACTGTATCATTTACTGAAATACAAAGAGAAGATGGAAAATCTCTATAATTTAGAAATGAAGGAATTGCTTTGTGATCTTTAATAAATTCATAGGCAAATTTATCAAGCTCAATTGTTTTAACTCCTTCTTTAACTATTTTAGAAAGTTCTCCGTGAACTCTACCAAGCAAATCACCACTTATCTTTATTAAATCAAGTTCTTCAACTGATTTATATTGTATTTTTTCTCTTGTCCAGAACATTAATAAAATTAAGCTATTGCTAATTCTTGCCTTCCCTTTACACGACCTGATTTCATTAATCCATCGTATTTCTTCATTAACAGATAACTTTCAATTTGTTGAAGTGTATCTAGTATTACTCCCACCATTATTAATAAAGATGTACCTCCATAAAACTGTGCAAACTCCCTACTTAGTCCAAATACACTCGCGATGGCTGGAAATACTGCTACTCCTACTAAAAATAAGGAACCTGGTAAAGTAATTTTTGAAAGTATGTTATCAATGAAATCAGAGGTTTCCTTACCCGGCTTAATCCCTGGCACAAACCCACCACCTCTTTTTATATCATCTGCTATCTGAGTTGGATTAATTGCTATCGCAGTATAGAAAAAAGTAAATACAATGATTAATACACCAAAAACCGTATTGTATTGCCAAGAAGTATAGTCTGAAAATGTAGCTCCTATTGAGTTAGCCAAATCAGAAGAATCAGACCAAATGGAGGCAATCATTGCAGGAAGAAACATTAATGATTGAGCAAAAATGATCGGCATAACACCAGAAGCATTCAATTTTAAAGGTATATATTGTCTTTCACCTCCCATTACTTTATTGCCAACTACTTGTTTGGCATATTGAACTGGAATCTTTCTTGTAGCTTGAGTGAGCATGATAACTGCCATAACTATAAAGAACAAAGCAACCAATTCAATTAAGAAAAACAAAGCTCCATTCATTCCTTTAGAAATCCCTTCTGCTATAATTGCACCCGGAAATCTTGACAAAATACCCACCATTATCAACATTGAAATCCCATTCCCAATGCCTCTGTCTGTAATCTTTTCGCCTAGCCACATACAAAACATTGTTCCAGTAGTAATTATAACAATTGCTGAAACAGTAAATAACGTTCTTTCAATCATTACCGCTTCTGCTGGAATAGTAGCAGTAACATAACCTATTGATTGTGCTATAGTGATAAATATTGTTAAAATCCTTGTAATTTGATTGATTTTTTTTCTCCCACTCTCCCCTTCCTTTTGCATCTTTTGGAAGTAAGGCACTGCTACAGTAAGCAATTGAAGCACAATTGATGCTGAAATATAAGGCATTATACCTAAAGCAAATATTGAAGCATTACTGAATGCTCCGCCTAAGAAGGTGTCTAATAAACCTAGAATACCAGAAGTGTTTTTAGTTAATTTCGTAGGGTCAACTCCAGGTAAAACAATATAAGAACCAAGACGAAAAATCAAAAGAAAACCCATTGTGTTCACAATGCGGCTTCTTAGCTCTTCAATTGAAAAAATATGTTGTATGGTTGTTATTATACGTTTCATCCTATTCTTAAACGATTTCTATAGTTCCACCTGCATTTTCTATACTCGCCTTCGCAGCTTGTGTAAACGCATGAAGTTTAACAGTTACTTTTGATTTTAACTCTCCTCTACCCAACAATTTTACTTTATCCCTTTTAGATACCAATCCGTTTATATATAGTGTATCAAAATCTATCAACGTGATATTTTTTGAATCAATCAACTCTTGAATAGTATCAAGATTTACCCCTTTGTATTCTACTCTGTTGATATTAGTAAAACCAAACTTAGGAATACGTCTCTGTAATGGCATCTGACCACCTTCAAAGCCCAATTTGTCTTTGTGACCAGAACGGGATTTATCACCTTTATGTCCTTTAGTAGAAGTACCACCTTTACCAGAGCCCGTACCACGACCAATTCTTTTTGAAGTCTTTATTGAACCTGAAGCAGGTTTTAATGAATTTAATTGCATTGTCTTAGTTTATTACAGTTACCAAGTGACCCACTTTTTTCACCATGCCAAGAATTTGAGGTGTTCCCTCTACCTCAACTGTGCGATTTATTCTACCTAAACCCAAGGCCTGAAGAGTTCTCTTTTGATCTGCAGGTCTTTTTATCGTACTTCTAACTTGTGTTATTTTTAAAAGAGCCATTATCTATTAGCCGTTAAATACTTTTTTCATTGAAATACCTCTAAATTTAGCTACCGTAAAAGGGTCTCTCATTTGTAACAAAGCATCGAAAGTAGCTTTTACCACGTTATGAGGATTTGAGGAACCTTTAGATTTCGCTAACACATCTTTAATTCCTGCACTTTCAAGAACCGCACGCATTGCACCACCAGCTATTACGCCAGTACCTGCAGCTGCAGGTTTAAGCAGTACCAAACCTCCACTATACTTCCCTATAGTTTCATGGGGAACAGTACCTTTAAATACTGGAACTTTTATTAAGTTCTTTTTTGCATCATCAACTCCTTTAGAAATTGCATCAGTCACTTCGTTGGCTTTACCTAAGCCGAAACCAACTACACCGTTACCATCTCCTACTACTACGATTGCAGAGAAACTAAATCTTCTACCACCTTTAACTACTTTTGCAACACGATTAACAGCTACAACTCTGTCTTTCAGTTCAATTTCGCTTGCTTTTACTCTTTTTATATTTAATTGTGACATAGCTAAAGTTTCTTAGAAAATTAAACCTCCTTCTCTTGCTCCTTCTGCCAAGGCTTTGATTCTGCCATGGTACAAGTACCCCCCCCTATCAAACACTACATTACTAACTCCTTTGTCTTTCGCCTTCTGAGCTAAGAGTTTTCCAACCTCTTTTGATATTTCCAATTTAGGGGCTTTCGTACCTTTTAATTCTTTTGAGGAAACACTAAGTACAGTTACACCATTAAGGTCATCTATCAGTTGGGCATATATATCAGAATTACTTCTAAATACCGCTAATCTTGGTTTCTCAGAAGCACCAGAGATAACACCTCTAATTTTTGTTCTGATTTTTAATCTCCTGCTTGCTTTATCTACAGACATGGTTTTCTTATTTTTTAGCTGATGTCTTACCTGCTTTTCTTCTTATTTCTTCACCTGTAAAGCGAATACCTTTTCCTTTATAAGGTTCTGGTTTTCTAAATGATTTCAATTTAGCACAAACTTGACCCAACAACTGTTTATCAATACCTTCAAGAATAACTGTAGGATTTTTACCTTTCTCAGTTATTGTTGCTACTTTTATTTCACTTGGCACTTCAAAGAAAATACCATGCGAATAACCTAGGCTTAATTCTAATAAATTTCCATTGTTAGCCGCTTTGAAACCTACCCCAACCAATTCAAGCTGAGATTTATATCCAGTACTCACACCTACTATATTGTTGTTCAATAAAGAACGGTATAAACCATGCAGTGCTTTGTGTCTTTTTTGCTCAGTTGGCCTTTCAATCACTAACTCTTTAGCATCAACAGTGATTTTAAAATCAGAATCAACTGCTTGCACTAGCGTTCCCTTAGGGCCTTTTACAGTTACAACATTACTCATATCTATAGTAATCTCAACTTTTTCAGGCAGTGAAATAGGTTTTTTACCAATCCTTGACATTATATTTTAAATATTAATATACAAAACAAATTACCTCACCACCAATTTTCTGATCACGTGCTTCTTTATCAGTCATAAGACCTTTCGATGTAGAAACAACCGCTATTCCCAAGCCACTTAATACCCTTGGCAACTCATCATGATTTACATATTTACGTAAACCCGGTTTGCTGATTCTTTCAATATGAACAATAGAAGATTTCTTATTCAAACTATTATACTTCAATGCTATTTTTATCGTAGCATGTTTTTCATCAGAATCTTCAAACTTATAGTTCAACAAATAACCCTTATCAAACAATACTTTTGTAATTTCCTTCTTAAATTTAGAAGAAGGTACTTCCAACAATCTGTGACCTGCCATTGAGGCGTTTCTAATTCTGGTCAGGAAATCTCCAATTGAGTCCATTTAATCTATTTTTTTGAAACGGGGTGCAAAGATATGATAATAATTTGAATTACCAACTTGCTTTTGTTAATCCTGGTATTTTACCTTCATTAGCCAAAAGTCTGAACTGATTTCTGCAAATTCCAAACTTTCTCATATAACCTCTTGGTCTGCCTGATAATTTGCAACGATTATGCAATCTGATAGGATTGGCATTTTTAGGCAATTTGTCAAGTCCCAAATAGTCACCTGCTTCTTTTAAAGCTTTTCTTTTTGCAGCATAACGGGCAACAAGCTTCACTCTTTTTACTTCACGAGCCTTTACTGATTCCTTAGCCATTTATATTATTTTTTTTGATTAGCAAATGGTAAACCAAATAATTTCAATAATTCAAGGCTCTCTTCATCAGTTTGAGCCGTAGTAACAAATGTTATATCCATTCCTGATATTTTAGTAATTTTGTCAATACTAATTTCAGGAAAAATAATTTGCTCTTTTACACCTAAAGTATAGTTCCCTCTTCCATCAAAGCCTTTATCATTTATACCTTTAAAATCTCTCACACGAGGCAGAGCAATAGAAGTTAATCTATCCATAAACTCATACATTTTATCTCCACGTAAAGTAACCTTTGCTCCAATTGGCATATTTTCCCTCAGTTTGAAGTTGGAAATAGCTTTTTTGGATTTTGTGGGAACTGCTTTTTGACCAGTAATCTGAGATAACTCTTCAACTCCTATATCAACCAACTTCTTATCTGCTACTGCTGCACCAATACCTTTGTTCACACAAATCTTGGTAACTTTTGGAACTTGCATTACATTTTTATAGCCAAATTTGGCTTGCAATGCAGGAATAACTTCCTTTAGATAAACTTCTTTAAAACGTGGTGCTGCCATTTTTATATAACGTTTCCGGTTTTTACACTAAACCTTTCTGTATTTCCATCTTTATTTACTCTGTGGCCAACTCTTGTAGGCTGGCCATTTCCATCCACTAATGATACATTACTAACATTAATGGGCAATTCTTTTTCTAAGATAGAACCACTTGGGTTTTGAGAAGTAGGCTTTAAGTGACGTTTAACTTTGTTCACACCTTCTACCAATATTTTAGATTCCTTTGGCATTACTTGCAATACGGTGGATACTTTTCCCCGTGCATTACCTGCAATTACCATTACTTTATCTCCTTTTTTTATACTTTGCTTTGCCATTGTCGACTGCTACTAATATTATAAAACCTCAGGTGCAAGAGAAATAATCTTCATGAATTGTTTTTCTCTTAATTCACGAGCCACAGGACCGAAAATACGCGTTCCTCTTGGCTCATCCGCTGCATTTAATAATACAGCAGCGTTGTCTTCAAAACGAATGTAAGTACCATCTTTACGTCTTACTTCCTTTTTTGTTCTTACTACTACAGCCTTTGACACAGTACCTTTTTTCATGCTACTTGAAGAAAGAGCAGACTTTACAGTTACTACTATTTTGTCACCCACAGAAGCATATCTTTTTCTAGTACCACCCAAAACTCTGATACAAAGTACTTCTTTTGCACCACTGTTATCTGCAACGCTTAATCTAGATTCTTGCTGTACCATTGTTATTTCGCTTTTTCAATAATTTGAACCAATCTCCACCTTTTTGTTTTACTCAAAGGTCTAGTCTCCATGATTTCAACTATATCACCAATTCCACATTGGTTGGTTTCATCATGAGCGACAAACTTTTTAGTCTTGTTAACAAATTTCCCGTATTTTGGGTGCTTGGTTTTTCTATCGATAGAAACCACTATCGATTTTTCCATTTTATTGCTAACAACTTTGCCAACTCTGGCTTTTCTTAAATTTCTACCTTCTTCAAGTAATGCAACATCTGATACTTGTGATGTAACTACTTTTGGTGAATCAGCTACTTTCGCTTCTGAACCAACTGTTGATATTTCTTCTGTTTCTGCCATTTTACTATGCTATTTTGGTTCTTTTTGTAAGTTCAGTACTCAATTGAGCAATCAACCTACGTGAAGCCCTAATTTTCATAGGATTTTCAATAGGAGAAACTGCATGGGCAAATCTGATACGACCCAATAAATCTCTCTCTGCTCTTATCTTGTCTGCTAACTCTTCGTTGTTTAACAGTACTATATCCTTATACTTTGTGGCCATAATTAAGCTACGAAATCGTGTTTAGAAATAAATTTCACTTTCAAAGGCAATTTCTGTGCAGCAAGACGCAATGCCTCATTAGCTAGGTCTAATGAAACGCCACCTGCTTCAAATAATATTGTTCCAGGCTTAACTGGCACTACCCAATATTCTGGAGCACCCTTACCCTTACCCATACGAACCTCAGCTGGTTTTTTAGTCATTGGTTTGTCAGGAAATACCCTTACCCAAATGTTACCTTGACGTTGCATTCCTCTTGATAAAGCAACCCTGGCTGCTTCAATTTGCCTTGCCGTAATAAAACCAGGTTCTAAAACTTTCAAAGCAAACTGTCCGAAACTGATGGAGAAACCTCTGGTAGCAATACCTTTAATTCTGCCTTTCTGTGTCTTTCTATAATTAGTTTTTTTTGGCTGAAGCATAGCGTATTAAGCTTTTACTGTTATCTTCTTCTGTTGTTATTACTCTTTCCTCTGTTGGCTGCACCTCCTGGACCAGGTTTTGCACCTTTAGTATCAGAAGCACCATCATCATTTCTTCTTCTGTCGCCACCACGCCCACCTCTTTCTTCTCTTTCGTTTCTCCTATCACCTCTTGGGGTATCACCTGCAGCTCCTGCTTGAGCTGCGGCTAAGCCTACATTAGGAGAGAGGTCTCTCTTACCGAAAACTTCACCTTTGAAAATCCAAACTTTAATTCCTATTTTACCATAAACTGTTTGAGCTTCGGTAATTGCATAATCAATATCAGCACGAAGGGTATGCAAAGGCACACGACCTTCTTTATAACCTTCTGAGCGAGCCATCTCAGCACCACCCAATCGACCAGATACTTTTATTTTAATCCCTTGAGCACCAACTCTCATTGCAGAAGCAATAGCTTGTTTCATTGCTCTTTTATAAGAAATACGAGCCTCAATTTGCTGAGCGATAGATTCACCCACCAATTTTGCATCTAACTCGGGACGCTTAACTTCAAAAATGTTTATTTGAACATCCTTATCTGTAATTGACTTGAGTTCTTCCTTTATCTTATCAACTTCACCTCCACCTTTACCAATTACAACACCCGGACGAGCTGTATTAATAGTAAGGATAATTCTTTTTATAGTTCTCTCTACTATAATTTTTGCAATTCCAGCTTTAGGTATACGTGCAAGTACATATTTTCTGATTTTCTCATCTTCGATAAGTTTGTCAGCAAAATTTTTACCACCGTACCAGCTTGAGTCCCAACCTCTTACTATGCCTAACCTTAAACCTACAGGATTCGTTTTAGTTCCCATTTCGATTGTCTATATGTTTCGTTTTTCGATTCTATTGATTAAGCTTCTTCTTCAACAGCAGCTGATACTTTACTATCTAAAACTACAGTGATATGATTTGACCTTTTTCTAATCCTGTGACCTCTACCTTGTGGAGCAGGACGCATTCTTTTCAACATTCTACCACCATCAACAAAGATAGTCTTCACAAACAAATCAGCTTCTTCAACTCTTTCATCTGGATTGCCTTGTTGCCAGTTTGAAACTGCTGAAAGCACCAATTTATGCAAATACTCTGCACCAACTTTGCTTTGAAATTTCAAGATAGCCAATGCCTGATTTACATCTTTTCCTCTCACCAAATCAACGACTAAGCGCATCTTTCTAGGTGAAGTTGGCACATTTTTTAAGATTGCTCTAGCTTCCATTTATATTCTTATTTGCCTTTATCTTTCTTAGCAGCGTGTCCTCTAAAATTTCTAGTAGGTGCGAACTCGCCTAATTTATGACCTACCATATTTTCGGTGCAAAACACCGGTATAAATTTATTGCCATTATGAACAGCAAAAGTATGTCCAACAAAATCAGGGCTAATCATTGATCTACGCGACCACGTTTTCACTACAGTCTTTTTCCCTGTTTCGTTTATTTTATCGACTTTAGCAGCTAGTCTGAAATCAATATACGGACCTTTTTTTAATGAACGACCCATCTTATTTAGTTCTCTTACTTATTATAAATGAATTAGAATATTTTTTAGGTGTCCTTGTTTTAAGACCTCTTGAATAAAGTCCTTTGCGAGAACGAGGCTGACCACCTGAAGCTCTACCTTCACCACCACCCATTGGGTGATCTACAGGATTCATTGCTACGCCTCTTACTCTTGGTCTAATACCTTTCCATCTATTTCTCCCAGCTTTACCTACAGAAAGATTGATATGATCTTCGTTTGAAACTGTACCAACAGTTGCTTTACAAGTCAATAAAACCAATCTCAATTCACCGGAAGGCAATTTGATAGTAGCATATTTTTCCTCACGAGCCACCAATTGAGCTGATGAACCGGCACTCCTTGCCAAACTAGCCCCATTACCAGGTTTCAATTCAACATTGTGAATAAATGTACCCAAAGGTATTTCAGACAATGTCAAGGCATTACCTAATTCCGGAGGAACTCCTTTACCAGACAATACGGTCTGACCAACTTTCAATCCTTTTGGAGCAATAATATATCTTTTTTCTCCATCTACATAGTAAAGAAGAGCAATACGAGCGGTTCTATTAGGATCATACTCTATTGACTTTACGATAGCAGGAATATTATCTTTATCTCTTTTGAAATCAATAATCCTGTAAGCCTGCTTGTGACCACCACCAATGTAACGCATAGTCATAGCACCTTCGCTATTTCTGCCACCAGTTTTGGTTTTCTTAGCTATCAAAGATTTTTCAGGTTTTGAAGCTGTAATCTCATCAAAAGTAGGAGCTAACCTATGTCTTTGTCCGGGAGTAGTCGGTCTTAATTTTTTTATCGCCATGATTATATACTGCTATAGAAATCAATAACTTCGCCTTTCGCTAGGGTAACAAAAGCTTTTTTTATTGAGCTAGTTCTACCGCTTAGAAAAGATTTTTTAGTACTTCTAGATTTCTGTTTAGAAGACGTAATTAATGTATTAACAGCATCCACATTCACATTATAAGCCTTCTCAACTGCTTTCTTAATTTCAACTTTATTGGCTTTTTTATCGACAATGAAGCCATAAACTCCCTTATCATTTAGGGCTGTAACTTTCTCCGTAACGAGAGGCTTGATTAACACTTCCATCGTATTACAATTCGTTTAATTTTTGAACAGCAGACTCAGCAAGAAATATAACATCTGAGTTAACTAAATCATAAGTATTTACTAAATCAGCAGATACTATTTTAGCGTTTGGAATATTTCTTCCCGACAACACAACGTTAATATTTACATCAGGTAAAATCAATAATGTCTTTTTGCTTGCGAATGAAAATGCATTCAAAAATTCTAAATATGATTTTGTTTTCGGTGCTTCAAAAGTAAAATCTTCCACTACTGTGATCTGACTATCTTTTGCTTTAGCAGAAAGTATAGACTTTCTTGCCAATACCTTTAATTTTTTATTTAATTTAAAGCTATAGTCACGCGGTTGTGGACCAAATACTCTAGCCCCACCTACATAAATATTTGCTTTTCTACTCCCATGACGTGCACCACCTGTACCTTTTTGCTTAAGCATTTTTCTGGTAGAGTAATTTACATCAGGTCTTTCTTTCGTTTTGTGAGTTCCTTGTCTTTGGTTGGCCAAATACTGTTTCACATCTAAGTAAACTGCATGTTCGTTGGGTTCAATAGCGAACACCTCGTCAGATAGCTTTACTTTTTTGCTGGTAGCCTGCCCACCTATACTATATACACTAAGCTCCATTATCTTATTTCTCTAAATAAACTATCGAATTGTTAGCACCTGGAATAGAACCACTTATTAATACTAAGTTTTTCTCAGGATATATTTTTACTACTTTTAGGTTTTGAATAGTAGTTCTTTGGTTTCCCATACGACCTCCCATTCTCATGCCAGGAAGTACTCTTGAAGGAAAAGAACATGCACCAATAGAACCCGGATGACGAAGTCTATTGTGCTGACCATGAGTCTGACCACCAACTCCTCCAAAATTATATCTCTTTACTACACCTTGAAATCCTTTTCCTTTAGAATCACCTACTGCATCTACAAAATCGCCTTCAGCCAATATTTCTTCCAACTTCACCACCTGACCTACTTTGAAGTCGCCTTCAGCATCGCGGAATTCAATAATTCTTTGGGCTGCCTCAATACCTGATTTTTTCAAGTGACCTTGTACCGAATTGGTAGTATTTTTTTTCTTCGCTGCACCATAGGCTACCTGAATAGCACTATATCCGTCAGACTCTTTCGTTTTAACTTGTGTTACCACAATTGGACCAGCTTCAACTAGCGTGCAAGGAATAGATT
>Ga0163149_10003061_pt1 | contig 19433 bp, 15 predicted proteins | sample OliLakLV19MP5G1_FD_148604 | JGI IMG/M metagenome (GOLD analysis project Ga0163149, IMG submission 148604) | Freshwater microbial mat bacterial communities from Lake Vanda, McMurdo Dry Valleys, Antarctica - Oligotrophic Lake LV.19.MP5.G1 | ecosystem: Environmental > Aquatic > Freshwater > Lake >...
CTCTCCCTCCCTCTACCCTCTCCTTTCCTTCATCTTCCGCATCCGTTTCGGGTTATACCAAAGCCAGAAGCCACTGAACGACAACAGGAGCAAGCCGAGGGCGACTAAGGTTGTGTAGGTGAGTTTCAGTTGTTCGTTGCTGGTTTGGAGGAAATAGTCGAGGATGGAGCCGTCGTGGATTTTTTCTAAGATGTCGGAATAGCGGGCGTTGACCGAGAGGATTTTTCCGGTGGTGCAATCCAACTGGAGTTCTGAAAAATGGTCAGCAAAAACGATCTTGGCGATGCCTTTTAGCGGGCGGATATCAATGCGGTCAATGGTAGGGCTTTTGCGAAGGCTGTCGGTTGCGTAGGTTTGCGCAATGCGCTGGAGGCTGTCTAAGGGTAGCCAGACAGCCGTTTCGGAAGAGGCACCTTTGGCCGTCGGGGGCAACAAGCCGGTGTGTTTTTTCCAACCCAAAAGCAGGCCGGTCAGCCCCATGAGGAACATAAAAGCAAAAAGGGGAACCGCCGCCCACTTATGCAATTTGCGGTATAAGCGCGTTCGTCCTGCGAGGGTACCAGTTTTTTGCTGCATAGTCGGTAGGTCTGATTTACACTACAATGGTACTAAAAAAAGTGAGGTATTTCATAAACAACGCATCAACGGGCAGGTTTTCCCGAATGTCGCAGCCGCTACAGTTGAGGCAGTATTCTAAAACTAAAGTCCACGCTCAATCGTAAATTACACTTGTTGCGACGGGAATCATCGCGGGGTAGGAATGGCTGTTTTTTGACCACTCATCACCTTTTTTTCGTCACAGAACAGGGCTATGCTCCTCAAAAAACGCTTTGATTGGTCAAAAAATAGCTCATTCCTCCCACCACGCTGACCCGTCGCAACAAGTCTATTCAAGTAGATGAAGATATTTCAAATGCCGCCAACCCGGAAGGACAATCTGAACGAACAGAAGATCGTTCTTTTCCTGCGCGGCGGCGTCTTCACTGTTACAAAAAAACACGTTATGAAAAACAACCGTTTTTTTCTGTTTGCTCTTGCCCTGATGGTTTGGTCGTGCAACCAAGCACAACCCAAACACCACAGCAAAAGCAATTCCCCCGAAGCCGCTGCAACTGGGGAAATGGTCAAAAAAGTAGTCAAATCCAATGCCGAGTGGAAAGCCCAGTTGAGCAAAGAAGCCTACTACGTTTTGCGGGAAGCTGGCACCGAAAGGGCCTTTACCGGCAAATATTCGGATCACCACGAAGAAGGGACGTACACTTGTGGTGCCTGCAGTTTGCCGTTGTTCGATTCCAAAACCAAATTTGAATCGGGTACGGGGTGGCCCAGTTTTTACCAACCCATCAAGCCGCAAAACGTCATTTCCCACGACGACACCACCTACGGTATGAAGCGCACCGAAGTGCTGTGTGCGCGCTGCGACGGCCACTTGGGGCATGTATTCGACGACGGACCAAAGCCGACCGGGTTGCGGTATTGCATCAACTCTGTTTCGCTGAATTTCCAAAAAGCTGAAAAGACTTCTCCAAAAAAAGATTGATCTTTACCCCATGCGCTTTTCAATCCCCTTACTTCTCGCACTACTCTGCCCCGGGCTTGCCAAATCGAGCCGCCAGGAGGTTGCTATTCCGTTTTTTTCGGAGCAGTTGACCGTAGCGTACAGCTCCGATATGCTTTTTTCCAGTTCGGTGAACATCCAGGAAAAAAGCTTGGTCGGCTATTATCAACGGCTGAACCAAACGGATTTTAGCGTTCTTTTGGATGACCTGGATCGCAAAAAAACGGCCCTCGGACTCAACGATTGGCTCTATTATGACCTGATGCGGCGGGTGGTTGATAAAATTTACGTCCAGAAAAAACCTTTAGAGAGAGAATTGGTGTGCTGGTTTTTGTTGTCTCAGTCGGGCTACGATACCCGGCTCACCTATTTAGACGACCGGGTATTTTTGTACGTTTACACCAAAGAAGAGGTGTTTGAAGCGCCCATGATCGAAGAAAATGGCCGCAATTACGTCAACCTCACCGCACTGAACCAAGCTTCGCGCAGTCAGCAGGCGCTTTACCTGCTCAATTTTGTGGCGCACCCCAAAGGGAAAGCCTTTTCTTTCCAATTGACCAAACTCCCCAACCTCAGCCCGCGCCTGCGACCGCGCAAGCTCCGTTTCATGTTTGAAGGGTTGATGCGTGAAATTACCGTGCAAACGGATGAGAACGTCGTGCAACTTATGAAATCTTATCCGCTCATTGCAGAAAGCAGCTATATCGAAGCGCCTTTGACCGCTACGGCAGCGGCCTCTTTGTTGCCCGAACTGCGCGAACTGATTGAAGGCAGGCGGCATGATCAGGCGATCGCGTGTTTGGTCGCGTTTACGCGTTCGGCTTTTGTTTACAAAGAAGACAAAGAAGCATTCGGGCGCAGTAAGCCCATGATTCCGGATGAAGTGCTGTTCTATCCGCATTCCGATTGCGAAGACCGGGTCGCTTTGTTTTATTATTTGGTCAAAACGCTGTTGGATCTGCCGATGATTGTCGTTGCCTACCACGATCACCTCACCATCGGAGTGGCCATTCCGGGGTATCGGGGCAGCGCACTGAAGCACAAAGGCAGGGAATTTTTTATTTGCGACCCAACCGGGCCTGTCAATTCGTCAGAGATCGGATTCATCCCGGAAGGCTATGAAAATGAACCATTTGAGATTATAAGCACTTATAAATAGGGCGATAAAAAGTGGCGCGATTTTTGGAGTGATCTTTTTATTCACTGGCAGTGTTTGAACTTGAATAACAAAACCGTATATAGCGGCGCATTAATTCAACAACTTTATTACATTTGCCGGAAATTGGGCATTTTTTGGGGATCCCGGTTCGCCAGGTGCCCCTTTCAACAACAATGGTCTTATTTATTAAACCTGAACGACATTATGTATTGGACACTTGATCTGGCAAGCCACTTGGAAGAAGCACCTTGGCCCGCAACGCGCGACGAGCTTATTGATTTTGTTATCCGTTCTGGCGCGCCGTTGGAGGTGATCGAAAACCTTCAGGAAATGGAAGATGATGGCGAACAGTATGAAGGCATTGAAGACATCTGGCCTGATTATCCTCGCAAAGACGACTTCCTGTTCAATGAAGATGAATATTGATTGATCCCGCGCTGCAACTGCATCATTCGCTTTAAGCGTACATTTTGATACAACGGGAAAAGGGTTTTGCGCAGAACGTGCAAAACCCTTTTTGTTTCAAACCTGACCGTATTGAAAAATCTGATCGAAATTGTAAAAATTGTTACCCGGCGAAAGGCCAGCCGCATCGAGTTGCTCGATGATACGGCTCTGCGTGCAAAAAACAGCAAATTCCGGGAAATGTATGAAGGCATCGAAACCGGCCAGTTCAAAAACGACCGCGATGCCGCAGCTCAACTCTATGGCGCAGACCCCGGCGATGCGCGCTACCGGCAACTGAAATCCAGGTTCAGAAGACGGTTGCTGAATACCCTTTTTTTTATAGACATCAAAAAATCGGATGCAGCCGACTACACTTCCGCTTATTTTACCTGCAACAAGGAGTGGACGCTGGTGAATATTTTACTCCAAAACAAAGGACTCGCCCCTGCTGCGGATTTGGCGAACCAGATACTCACCACGGCTCTCAAATACCGGTTTTCTGATGTAATCCTCAACTGTTCCCGGATTCTGCGCGAGTACGCCGCACTCAATGCCAACGAAAAGACTTTCGAACAACACGATGCCTGTCTCCGGGAATACAATGAAATCTTAGCTGCCGAAATTCGTTCGGAAGAGTTGTACCAGCGCGTTCTCATACACCATTACCGGCCCAGCGTGCGATCGTACGAGTTCAAAAGTCGCTTAGATGCCTATTGTAACGAGCTGATTCAACTGTCTGAAATGCACCAATCCCCGGTGGTGAACTACCACATGTACATCGTTTGGGTGATGCGCTATGAAATGGCTAAAGAGTACAGCGCGATGTTCGAGGTTTGTGCGCAGGCGGAACAGTACATCGAACAAAATCCCCTTTTTTACCAGGAGGAAAAACGCATCCTTTTTAACACCAAAAAGATGGCGGCCTATCTCCACCTCAAGGATTACAAGCGCGGCGGGGAATGCGCCGAAAAGTGCCTGCACGATTTTTCGGAAGGCAGTGAAGTTTGGTTTCTGTTTATGGAATATTACCTCCTGCTGGCCATCCACACAGAAAACTATATCCAGGCGCAGGCGATCTTCAACCAGGCCGGCAATACGTCCGATTTCAGAAAATTAGATGGCGTTATCCGCGAAAAATGGGCCATATACGAGGCTTACCTTCTTTATTTAATTGAGAGCCGGGATATAGACCCCAACTTCGTAATGAAGCAACTCCGAAAGTCGTCGAGGTTGTCCCGTTTTTTAGATACGCCCCCCTCCTACCCCCGCGAACAAAAAATGTTCCAACTGCTGGTGATGATTTTACAAGCACTCTTTTTGCTGCAACGGCGCAATTTCCAACAGGCTACCGAAAAAATAGAACACCTAAAAAATTTCACCAGTCGCAACCTAGACAAAGAAGAATTTGAACGCCCCCGTCAATTTGTTCGCCTCTTACAGCGCCTGAGCAAAGCCCGCTACCACCCCGACGAGCTCAGCGGGGTGGACAAACTGCTGGAGCACCTCTCCGAACACCCTTTTTACTACCACGGGGCACTGAACGAAATGGAAATTATTCCCTATGAAAAACTATGGGAGATCGTGCTGGACAAGCTGAAGTAGTATCTGTCTTTATAGTTGATGTTTTCTAAGCTTTTTTTCATCTTTGAGCGTTTCTTATGCAAAACAAAGATAACGCTATGAAATACGGAATTTTGATCGCAGCCCTCCTCCCCTTGTTTTCTGGAACGCTGAGCGCGCAACGCGGCATGGGCGGCATGCAGGGCTGGAATTTATTCGAGGGCGTGCCTTTTGAAGAGGTCTTCCTGGAGGAGCAGGGCATTTCCTGGCAGCAACCCAAATTTGACAAAGGCATGAAGGCCATGGAAGGGCAGGTCATCACCCTGCGCGGCCACGTGATCATTTTGGATGCCTACATCCGCCTGAATGTGATTTTATCGCGCTTCCCGTCCAAGGCCTGCTTTTTTTGCGCAGCTTCGGGGCCAGAAACCATTGCAGAAGTTGAGTTGGCCAATAAACCGCGCCGCCTGCTCAACGACCAGATCATCACCGTAAGGGGCAAGCTGAAACTCAATGAAAGCGACCCGTACAAGCTGAATTTTATTTTGCAGGAAGCGGAGATTATTGGGGAGTAGAATCAATACAACAAAATCCTCGTCTCCTTCAACCCCAGCGACATCAAATATTCCTTCACTTCCAGCGCTTCTTCCTCACCCCTTTCCGCGTGGTGCAGCAACGTGTACCCATGTGGCTCTTTTGCATGCAGCACGGAGGGGGAACGCCTCCAGCATGGGTTTTACGATGCTCATTTTGCCCAAAAGGCAAGCAGTGAAGATATTGGCTTGCGCACCTTTGTTGAGCAGGAATTGGGCCAGTTCTTTGTTCCCAACATGGCTGGCTGCGCCCAGCGCCGTTTCAAAATCTCCGAACTTCCAGTCGTGGGCAGCATTGAGCAGGTTGGGGGTTTCTGCCAGCAAGGCTTTGACCTTGTCCATATCCCGGTGTGCTGAGCCAACAAAGGTGGATACCAGGTCTTTGTCGAGTTGCGGATCGGGATCGCCAAGCGTTTGGGCATTCACGCGGCTGAAATAAGGAATGCCAGCGGTGGTCAGCCCGACAAAACTGAGTGACTTTAGAAAATTGATGCGATTCATAGTGAAATGGTTATAATGATCGAATTAGTTAATCATTCGCTATGCAGCGCCTTAACCGGATTGGCCATCGAAGCCCGCAGCGATTCATACCCCACAGACAGCATCGTAATCACCGCAATAGCTGCCACAGCACCCGCAAAAACACAAACGGATAAATCGGTTCGGTATTCAAAACTCTGCAACCACCGCCCGGACAAATAAATGGCGACCGGGATGCCGATGATGCAGGAAATGAGCAGGATTTTGCCGAAAACTGAAAGCAAAAGCTATAAAATCCGCCCGTTGCTGGCACCCAAAGTTTTGCGGATGCCGATTTCTTTGATGCGCTGTTTTGACACGAAAGCCGCTAAGCCATATAGCCCCACGCAGGTGATCAGCATGGCCAAGCCGGAAAACTGTTTGGTCAGCTTCGCGATTTGCGTTTCGTTTTCGTACATCCGCCCAAATTCTTCATCTACAAACCAATAATCGAACCCGAAATCGGGAAAAACCTGCTTCCATTTCCGTTCCAGGTCTGCAATTTTTTCACCCATTTCCGTCGCAGGCAGGCACACGTGAATGATCCGGTCAATGGTATGGGGCATCGGCGAAATCGCCAACGGTTCAATTTTGTGGTGCATAGAGCGGTAGGGGAAATACTCAATCACGCCGATAACCAAGCCGTGTATGGGAGCCTGCGTAGAATCGGGTGGCCCAAACCCCAGCGAATGAACCGGGCGGATGATCGTTTTGCCCACCACATCGGCAGGCGTTGTATTCAAGGCTTTCACGGCTGCCATATTCAACAGTACAGCATTGGAATCCGCTTTGTGCGTCGCGTCAAAATCACGGCCTTCAATGATCTGCATATTGAACGTTTTCAAAAAATCCAAATCGCCGTTCAACTGAAACCACTCGTGTTTGTCGGCACCGAAGTCCGGAAAATTGCATCTCCATGCTGATGGGGCCGAAAAAGTCAAGCCGCGGCAAGTGATTGGCCAACGTCACTGCCTTGATTTCCGGGTCTTGCAGCACTAAGTTTTTAAAAGTGCCGTATTTAATGTCCGTTGCAGGGCCGGAAAAACCGCCGTAGCGGATGGAGACGATTTGTTTCCCGGCCTCGTTGAGTTTGGAATTGCGTATGAGGTTCGTTTGCCGCACCACCACGACCGAACCCACCAGCAGCATGATGGCCAATGGTGAACGTTTTACCGGTCATGTCGTTAAACGGCGACAGGAACAACGCCAATCGGGTTTAAAGAACTTTAACCTGATAAGGACACAAAACAACCCTACGGGGATGCATGGGGTAAAGGGGATTTTGTATCCCCTGTTGGCATGTTTACGGAATACGAATACGTGTCGGACACCTTTGGAGGTGTCCGACACGTATTCGTATTCCGTAAACATGCCCTACCCATTAATTCTTCACCCCATACCGAAAATCCACCGGCACTTTATCCGCCAGTAAACGGCCATCCTTTTCGGTGTATTTACTACCTGCGGGAACGAACACGAGCAACCGCGCCGCATCTGCCGCCAGATTAACCGCAACTTTCCCTTTAACCGCATGGTGCAAGACCTTCCGGTTCACGGCATCGTAAACATCTACCTTTTTGCTGCCCACTTCGATGTTCACCATTTTGGATTCGGTATAGGGGTTGTAAAGCAGGTAGGTTGGATATGCTTCGTACTTGCGGAACATATCGGTAGCCCGACAGTCTACTTGCAGGATTTGCGGCACATCCGTGGGTTGGATTGTGGCACCGAAAATGCCCACATGCCCACTGCCGTAAACTGAAAACATGGTTTCAGGGGGCATGCCCGGCGCCCAGAGCGGACCATCGCCCTGTGCAAATGGCGTGATGCCCTTGTGTTCATCATAAATAGACTCTTTGATCAGCCCTTCGTAAGCGATCACATTTTTGGTGAGGGCTTTGCGATTGGGCAACGCTTGCAGGGCATCCGGGATGTCGTAAGGATAAAACAGGCGCGCCGTATTGGCGGCGTTCAGCGCCCAGCGACCCACAGCGCGGGCGTAACGCTGGTCGTAGCGCAACATAGCTGTGAGGGGCCAGGCCAGGTCGAATGTATTCATACAAAAGCCGTAGCCGCCGTTGTGGACTGTGCTGCCGGACATCCCGCTGACGTCATAGCCGCCCCATTTGTCCACAATCACCCCCCAGCCTTCGCGGCCCACGGCGTCTCCGTCGAAAGTCCAGTTCATGAATTGCTGCACATCGTAGTTAGTGCCGGTTTCAGCGTTCAGCCGGGCCGCCATATAAGGCGCAAAAGCCATCAGAATTTCATAAGAGCGGTTTTCTTTTTGCGAAGCCAGCACATCGAGTGCGTTGCGGGCGGCGCGCAGGTATTTTTCATCGCCGAATTTCTGGTAGGCCGCATACAGGATGAACGCATAACCCGCCGCCACGTCTTCCTGGGCAGGAATATGGTTCTTTGCGGGCGTCATAGTTTTAAAATCAAAAAACGAGTAGCTGTAGTTTTTGCCCAACACCTGATCCGATTTGTAAAACTGCTCGGCTACCGTGCGCATGATCTCGTTGTACCCTTCTTCTTTGGGGTAATAATTGCCGACGGCATAAAACAGGACGTTATTGTACACATCGTACCAGTAGTCGTTGCCGTAGCCGCCGCCGATATGCGCCCCCTTGTTGGTAAAGTTCTGGATGATGTTCCAGCCGTTGTCTTTGTTGAAATAATTGCGCGCCATGCGGACGTAGTTGTAGCCGTCCTGTTTGCTTTTGTCAATCCCCACCAGCGTTGCACCAAGAATAGCGCCCAATGCGCCAAGCGCTTCGTGGTTTTCGCCGTTGTTCATTGCGGGGCCCTGGCGCACATCGCCGATGGCGGTGTAGATGCCGAACGTCGGTTCGTTGAAATTCCGGTTTTGGTTGTCCATCCAGACAAAGGGCAAAAAATCGCCTTTAGCCGTGTGGTCGAATACGTAGGCGTCAAACTCCAGCGCCGTCCGCTTCCAGTCTTTCAAAACGTAGGGCTTGGGCTGTCTCGGCATGGCTTCGATGCGCGGCACGACAAATTGTGCAACAGCAGATGCCTGCGGCTCGAACGGCTGAACGGATTGGCATCCTGCGCCAATCAGGAACAGGAGCGGGAGGAGTATTTTGTAATTATTCATTTTTGTATGTTTTTGGATAATTAATTCAGCCAGGATTCTCAACTGTCCCTTGTTTCATCGTAGGGTCATTCAAAATATTGCGCATCACAAACCAACCCATCAAATGCACCACCGCAATCACCAACAGCGCAAACCGCAAAGCCGCATATTCACTCACGTACCACGCCAAGGCAATAAACAACCCGCAGCCGAACAACCGCCCGACATACAAACCCAATTCATGGTTGAAAATATAGGCAAATTCATTGCGTTTTTCAATTTCAGCCATCACATCAATCACTTTCAGTTGAACGGGAAAATACGCAATATCGAGCAGCGGGCGGGCAAAAAGCAGGCACGTCATGAACAAGATCACCCCCAAAGCTGAATACATTCCAGCATTGAACAAAGCGCCGAGGACAAACAACGAACACCCGATGCCGTAAATCAACAAACGGTGTTTTGGCCCGGTCACCCGACCCAAAATATACAGCAGGATTGCCGAAAGCAGGGCGCCGATGGATTGAATCAGTCCCAGGGATCCCTCTTTACCTACAAGGGTCAAAATCAACATGGTTGGCGCAGTCACGATATACCCCTGAGCCACGCCTTTGAGCGCCGCAAGTCCCAGCATTTTATTCCAAAGCCGGTCGAAATTAAAAAATAGAAAAGGCGCATTTTTGGGATTTTGAAAACCGCCGCGGTGTACCAGCACGGAAGCCACAATGGTCAGGGCAAACACGCAGCCGGTTAGGATGTAATACGCAAAGTTCACATTGCCCGAAAACCAGCCGTTTTTTTGCGTGGCGGCAATGAATGCTCCTGCACAAAATGGCACAAGGATGCCCGTCATGGTATAAAAAAAGGTTTCGATGCCGTAGTAGTAATTTCGGTTGCCATCGTTCGTGGTATTCAACGCCAAGAAATCGCGGTTGGCCCAGAAAAAGCCGTAGGACAAGCCCATGATCAGGCCTGCAAAAAACACGCCCGCTGTGTTGAGTTCGTTCAGCATCATCATGGCCGTCATGGATACGCCGCTGAGCAGCATGCCTAAGGAATAGAGCCTTGAAATAGGAACCCGCCTCAGCAGATAGCCATTGATCAGGAAGGTGGTTGGAATGCCCGTGTAAACGGCCAACTGGAAAATCACCACCAAGCTAATATCGGAGGAATTTCGCATGATGTATGCCCCGACGAACAGCTCAATGATGGGCATCACGAGTCCGTAAATGAGGTTGGTCAGTAACAACACCCGCATGCTGAGCGGGTGTGATTGAAAAAAACTAATTTCGCTGGTAGGTTTACTGCTCATCGTTGGTGGTTGGCGGGAATCCGGGAAACGTTCGGAAGGAATACGTTTCGGACACCCTCGAAGGTGTCCGACACGTATTCCTTCCGAACGTTTTCGAAATCCCAGGATTAAATGCTTACGTGTCGGACACCTCCAAGGTGTCCGACACGTAAGCATTTCGAGATTACTTCAATCCATTTAAAATGTCTCCAATCGAAAATTTCGCGCCACAAATCACTTCGTCGGAAGCGCCATAATACATCGTAATTTCATCGCCGTTCACTAAGTGGCCGTTGGTAAACACCACATTGCCAAAAAAGCCCCGCGTTTCGTAGTCGGTTTCCGGTTCAAAAAGGGGTGCCTGCGATCTGGCGAGCACTTTGGAAGGGTCGTCCAGATCAAGTAAAACCGCCCCGAGGCAGTAGCGGTGGTTGAAATCCGCGCCGTGATAAATTTCCAGCCAGCCTTCTGCGGTTTTAATGGGCGCTGCGCCGGCGCCTACCCGCGCACAGTCCCACATGCCCGGTCGGGTACGCAGGATGCATTGGTGCCCGCCCCAGTTGAGCAGGTCGGGTGAGGAGGAGATCCAGATAAAATTACCACCAAGATCCACCCCGGAAGGGCGGTGCAGGCAGTGGTACTTCCCGCCGATCTTTTCTTCAAAAAGAGCGCAGTCTTTGTTGTGTGGCGGTAAAATCATGCCTTTTCGTTCAATCGTACGCCAGTCGCGGGTCTGCATCAGCCCCACGCCTACCCCGTTTTCGGAGACTTGCGTATACGTCAGGTAATATTCCCCGGCAATCTTGACAACCCGGCAGTCTTCGATTCCAAAGGTTTCTAATGCGCTTTGTCCGACTATTTTGGTTGGCAGATCTTCCGGTTCGTAAAAACGGATGCCGTCGTCGCTGCAAACCAGCCGGAGGTGCGAGATCGTAGAAAGGTACGTAATGCCCCGGTAGCGCACCATCCGGGCATCCGACAAATCCAAATCAGGGTCGTTGGTTGCAAATTCCAGAATTTTTAAATGCCCATCCTCCTCCATCACCGGGAACGAAATCCGGTCATCCTGCTGCACCGGCCTTTCTGCTACGCGCAGCAAGAGCCAGGTTTTTCCGGCAAACTCAAATACCCCGGGATTCAGCACGCATTCCACGATCAGATCGGGCGAACTGGGTTTTATGTCTTTCGTGGTTAAAATGGGGTTTTCTATAAATCTGTTTACCATGTTAGTTAGGTGCCAGCGGGATGTGGTGAAAATTTATTAGACTTGTTGCGATGGGGCAGCGTGGTGGGAAAAATGAGCTACTACACACTGCTGGCGCATTCCTTCACTTGAATGCCCACTGGGCATTCCCACTTCGGAATCGCTCAGTCACCCAATCAAAGGCTTTTTGAGGGAACATAGCCCAGCTACGTGACCGAAAAAAGACGCAGAGTGGGTGAAAAAGAGCCATTTTGCGCCCGCGATGATCCCTTCGGAACAAGTCTATTGAGTAGGGTTGTGAAAGGGCAAGGGGCAAATTTTGCAATATTTGCCAATTTGCAATTTGCCCCTTGCTTTTTGCCCTTCGCCAATTTGCAATATTTGCCAATTTGCAAAGGGATCCTTTCACAACCACAAAAAACTACGTCATAAACCCTTACTTCTTATCAAATTTCACAGAGCCGAGACTTTTCCCGCCCAGCACGAAATTGAGGAAGTAGGTTCCCTGAGGGTAGTTTTCCACATTGATGGAGAACAGGTCTACAGGGATTTCATTTTTTCCAAACCGTTGGTCAGCAATTTGCCGGCCCTGCACATCGAATACGCGGAGCAGCAACGGCTGGTTGCCAGGAAACGCATGCTTCACCCAGAGTTTGTCCGTAACCGGGTTCGGGTAAACCTCCCGGATCATCCGGAGCAAATCGGCGCTTGGGTTGTTTGTACCCGTTGTACCGGCATTGTAGAGATTTTGAATTTCTGATGCGGTCAACGCCTTGTTGTAAATTTTCAACTCGTCTAAAGCACCGATGAAATACTGTCCGCCTTCAACCGGGTTGTTGCCCATGCCCAGTGTGAGGCCGGTTGTGTTGAGTTTGGTCGGAACAGGTTTGATGTTGGCCTGCTCGCCGTTGACATAAATAATGTCATTCGTGCCATCGTGTACCATGGTGACATACCACCAGAAATTCTCAACGAGTTCATTGCCGTCGCCGCTGTCCATATCCGAAATGAAAACCGGGAACTGCACGTTGTTGCCGTTGGTCGTCCAAACGATCTTATGGTGCTGCGGCAGCGATATTTTCCAACGTTCGCTCCAGTGGCCAAAATCGAGGACATACGCTTCTGCATCGTCAATATTTGTTCCATCCACCCGTATCCAGAAACTCACCGTGGTGTAGTCAGAAATCAGTTGCACCGCATTGGGCGCTACAATCGAATCCCCTACCCCGTCAAATTTGATGTTCAGCAAGCCGCCGTTCGCATGGCTTGGCGTTTCAAAAGTCGGGTTGCCGCCAATGACGCCGTGATTGGCGTAGGGCGTAACGTCGTTGGCATTGCCCTCAAACGGGTAATGCGCGACCAAACCAGGTTCGGCTGTGACAATTTCTTCATCGGTGGAAACCGTAAGTTCAGCAGTCGTCGAGTTGTTGCCGGCATTGTCGAAAGCATACACTTCAAAGGAATAGAGCGTTTCAGCATCCAATCCGCCTACCAAAACCGAAGTTGTGGCGACCGTGTCAAAAAAGATCCCATCCACCAGGACTACGTAACCGGCTACCTCCCGGTCGTCCGTCGAGGCATCCCACGACAGCAATACCGAAGTTGCGCCGGTTGCAGCCACTAAGTTGCCGGGCTGGCTTGGCGGGGTCACGTCGGGCGTTTGTTCTTCGCCGGTCGTGACATTCAGCGTAGAAATCACCGATTCGTTGCCTGCTGCATCTACGGAGCTGACGCCAAAAGTGAATGTTGTTTGTGGTGCCAATCCGGTCAGATCAGCAAAGGTATTCGCTGTGGTCAGGATTTTTTCGCCATCCTGATACAGGTTGTAACCCATGACGCCAACGTTGTCGGTAGAAGCCCACCAAGTCAGGCTCACGCTGGTGAAAACGACACTTGCTGCGAGGTTGAGCGGCGCAGAAGGGACTTCGGAATCGGTAACCGCAGGCGCCTGCGATTGCAGGGCATACAACGCAGCGACTTCAGCCGCACTCAGGGCACGGTCGTAAATCTGCACTTCATCCAAAGAGCCGTTGAAAAAATTGCCGCCATCCACGACGTTGTAGCCCATACCGAGGTCATAAGTCGTACTGTTCATCGTACCCGCAACGTTTTTCTCTGCGACTTGCACCCCGTCGAAATAAATGAGGTCTTTCGTGCCGTCGTGGATCATTACCACGTGTTTCCATACGCCTGTGGGTAAAACATTAGCATCGCCTGCATCCATGTCGGAAATGCCGGAGGAGTTATTGGTAGTCCAAACCAGCTTGCCATGCGCAGGCAGTGAAATTTTCCATCGTTCCTGCCAGCCACCGAAGGACAACAAAAACGCTTCGCTCGTAGCTGGCAATTCGTTCACGTTGACCCAAAAACTCACGGAAGTGTAATCGGAATTCAATTGCGGCGAATTGGCAGCCGTAACTTCATCGTTTACGCCGTCAAAAGCATAAGCGTGGTTGGCTTTGCCAAAGCGGTCGTCGCCCAATTGCGCACCGTTTGCCTGCGCGTTGTTGTGGTATACCGTTTCATCGTTCGCATTGCCGCTGAAGGGGTAGTCCGCTACCGGGTCAGCATTGAAGTTGGGCGCTGTAGATTGTGAAATATAAAGTACCGTAACTTCCGCATTGCTGAGGGCGCGGTTGTAAATGCGGACCTCGTCGAGGCTGCCATTGAAGTAGTTGCCACCGTCAATTGGGTTGTTGCCAATGCCAAGCGGATGATCGGTTGAATTGAGTGCGCCAACGACGTCTTTCTGATTGGCTAAATTGCCGTTGATAAAAATTTTGTCTTTTAAACCATCGTGCACCATCACCACATGTCGCCACTGGCCAACCGGCAGTTCGTTACCGCCGCCGCTGTCCATGTCAGAAATGCCGTTTTCGTAATTGGTGGTAAACACCGGTTTGCCATGCGGTGGCAAAGAAATTTTCCAGCGTTCCTGCCAGCCGCCATTTGAAAGCAAATAAGCTTCACTTGTGGCGGGTAACTCGCCCACTTTTATCCAAAAACTGATGGTGGTGTAATCCGTATTCAACTGGATCGAATTGGCAACCAACATCGAATCCACTCCTGTAAACTCATACGCATTCGAAGCGTAGTTGAAGCGGTCTGTCGTTGGCAGCGCACCGCCATTTGCAGCGTGGTTGCCAAATTGCGTGGCATCTTCCGTGTTCCCGCCAAATTTGTAATCGGCAACCAAATCCGTTGCTGTGCCTGGGAAAGCAGCCTGATCATCGTATAAATCGGCCACGGCTGCGTCGCTTAGGGCGTAGTTGTAAATCTGCACTTCGTCCAAAACGCCATCGAACCAATTGCCGCCGTCCACCGCATTGTAGCCAATGCCCAACGGGTTGTCTGTACTGTTCAGGGTACCGGAAACGGCTTTGCTTGCTACCAACACGCCATCCATGAAAATTTTGTCGTTCGTCCCGTTGTGCAGGAACACCACGTGTTTCCAAACGCCCACTTCGAGTACGTTGCCGTCACCACTGTCCATATCGGAAATGCCGGAGGAGTTGTTGGTTGTCCAAACCGGTTTGCCATGCGAAGGCACAGAAACTTTGAATCGCTCCTGCCAGCCACCGAAAGAAATCAGGAAAACCTCGCTGGTTGCGGGCAGTGAATTGGGTTTTACCCAAAAGCTGACGGTGGTATACGGAGAATTGAGTTGCGAAGAATTGCTCGCTTCAATTTCCGAAGAAGTTCCGTTGAAGGCATAGGCGCTGTTGCCATAGCCAAAGCGATCAGTGGCCGCTTTTACATCCGTTGCCTGTCCGTGGTTGCGAAAAGCCGTTCCATCCAGCGCATTGTTGTTGAAAGCATAGGAAGCCACAAGGCTCTGTCCTACAACGGGCGCTGTACTTTGCGCGGCGTAGAGGGCTGCAATTTGTGTGCCGTCTAAGGCGGTGTTGTAAACTTGTAGTTCGTCTAAAGCGCCGTTGAAAAAGTTGCCGCCGTCCACGGCATTGTAGCCAATGCCAAGCGGACGTACGGTCGCGTTCATCGTGCCGGAAACGTTTTTTTCCGCCACCTGCACGCCGTTGATGTAAATGCGGTCTTTCGTGCCATCGTGTACGAAAACCAAGTGTTTCCAGACACCTACGGGAAGCTCATTGCCGCCACCCGCGTCCATGTCGGAGATTCCGGAACTGTTGTTGGTCGTCCACACGAGTTTGCCGTGGTTGGGCAGTGATACTTTCCAGCGCTCCTGCCAGCCGCCAAACGACAGCAGGTAAGCTTCGGACTGTGCCGGAATTTCATTCGCTTTTGCCCAAAGACTAACCGTAGTGTAGTTGGAGTTGAGCACGCTTGAGTTGGGTGCCAGCAAAAAAGCCTGAACACCGTCAAAATCGAATGCGCTGTTGGCTCTGCCGAAGCGATCCTGCGTAGGCGTGGCACCGTTGATGGCCGCGTGATTGGCATTAGCCGATTCGTCGTTGGCATTGCCGGAAAACGGGTAGTCGGCTACCGGGGTTTGTGCATACGCGCCTGTGACGGCCAGCAGTAAAGCACAAACGAACAGATAAATAGTTTGTAAACTCTTTCTCATTTTTATGTTGAATTTAGATTTTTAAAAAAGTGATTACTCGGTTTAAATTTTCACAAACCGGGTAGTAGCACAAACGGAACCCGATTGGTACATGACGAGGTAAATTCCAGGTTTCAACTCTTTTGTATTCAATTCAACCATCGTATCCGAACCCGCTTTTTGCTCGGCAACCAATCGCCCGTTCAGGTCATAAATGGACATGAAGGCGCGGTTGTCTGTATTTTCCGGGACTTGGACATAAAGCGTCTCCCGAACCGGGTTAGGGTAAATGCGCAGCATCCGCGAAGGATCCGGCCCTTGGCCAATACTCGTCGGAATGCTTTCATACAGTAGGTTTACTGCATCAGGAGACAGTGCGTAATCGAAGATTTTCACTTCATCAATCGTGCCTTTGAAGTTAAAATCCGCATTGCCCGGCAACATTTGCCCAATTAGCAAAGGAAGTGCCGCTGTGCGGATTTTGCCCGTTAGCATTCGGTAGGTATGCAATTCGCCGTTCAGGTAAAGCGCCATGTGTGCGCCATCGTAGGTGGCGGCAAGGTGATAAATGCTGTCTTTGGCAACCTTAAATTCGCTGTCTAAATCGCCAATAGTGGTCAGGCTGTTCAGCGTCCAGCGAACCTTGCGTTCGGGGGTGATGGAAATTTTCCAGCGGTTTTGCCAGCTTCCGTGCGAGATGGGGAAAATTTCGTGGTCGGGCAATGCAGTCGCCTTCAGCCAGCAACTGACCGTGATGCCATCCTGAAAGTTCAGCAGCGGGTCAACCGGCACGATGACGTTGTCGTTCACCCCATCCAGGAGACAGGCGCTAGCCGACTGGCCCCAAAAATCAGGGCCAATCAGGGCACCGCCGCTCGTTTGCCCGTGCAATTGGTTGCCACTTACATCGTTGGCGTTGCCCGAAAAAGGGTAATGTGCAATGAGATTGCCGGGGGTTAAGTCGAAGTTTTTGACCAAAATTGTCGTCGTCGCCTGGGAAGATAACCCTCCGTCATCGGTAACCGTCAGTTGTATCTGGTAGATGCCTGCTGTTCCGGGGGCTGTCCAGTTCACACTATTTCCGTTGCCGGAAAAGGTTCCCCCGTTGGCGGTCCAGGCAAAGGTAATCGGATCGCCGTTGGGGTCGCTCGCCGCACTCAAGAGGCCGATCTGGTTACCTGGCGCGACATAAGGTGTGCTTTTTTCAATGGCGGGAACCACCGGTGCCAGGTTGATTTCCGCGACTGCATTCATCAGCAAGGTTGCCGTGTCGCGATTGCCGCTTTCGTCGGCGACAATCAACGTAATTTCGTATTCGCCCGCAAGGGCACCTGCCAGCCATTGCACTTCCGGGCCGTTACCGGAAATCGTGCCCCCGGTAGCGCTCCAGATCCAGGTGAGGTTGTCTGAATCCTGATCGAACGCTTTTCCATAAATCGTCGTGGAATCGCCGAATTCTACAGCGGTTTGGGCTGTGGCCAATGCCTGTATTCTCGGTTCGTACTGAAAGGATTGAGCGCTTTGCCGGTAATCTACCGCCACGCCATCCACCAGCATTTTATTTCGGTCGTAGGAAATCGCACCACCCGCAGGCGTCAAAGTCACCAAAATCGCTGCGTTCGGCGGAATGACGACGCTCACCGTTCCTGTTCCGTTTTGCAATAGAAAGGTTTCGGAAATGGCGTCGTAGACATCCACCGGCGCATTGCCTACGGCGAGTTCTACGGTTCTGGATTGTGGAAACGGGTTGTATAGCAGGTATGTCGGATAAGCCGCATCCTGATAAAAATCGGTTTTCAGCAAATCTATTTTAAGGATTTTATCTACGTTGGTTTTTTCCAAAATGGCGCCGAGGTAGCCAATGGAAGACGTACCGTACAAGGCCAGATTGGTGCCTGCCCAGCCGCCCTGCACCGCATCGCCGGTGGAATATGGCGACAGGTTTTGCCAATTCTCCCGCAGCGCTTCGTAGCCGATGACGCGGTCGGGGTCGTAGGTATTGGACCAGGCCGAGGCGTCCTGCAGCGAGCCGGGTAAATAGCCGGGGTAAAACAATCGCGTGGCATTGGCCAAATTGAGGATCCACTTGCCAACGGCGCGGGCAAAGCGTTTGTCGTAGCGCACCATCGGCGCCAGCATGGCCGCTTGTTGAACGCCGTTCATCTGAAAAGCGTAATCGTTGCCGTTATCGTTGGCTTCGCCGATCAAACCCGAAACGTTGAATCCTCCCCAGGTACCAACGATGGCCCCCCAGCCCCGCAGGAACCCACGGTCAAACGCCCAGTTGACCATTTTTTCGAGGTCGTAATCTGTTCCGATTTCGGCGTTCATGCGCGCTGCCGTATAGATGCCATACGGCAATTGCAATTCGTAGGAAGGGTTGGTTTCCCACGCGCTCAAAAACTCCATACTCCACTCGGCGCCCTGGAGGTAATCGGGGTTGGCCGTTGTTTTGTAAGCGTTGTAAAGCACCCAGGCGTAAGCCCCCGCAGCTTCGGGTTCCGGCACGCTGGTCGTATTGGGCTGCATGGTTTTGAAATTCCAGGCGCGGTAATTCATGTAGGCTTTTTGCCAGGGCACGTCGTTGCCGCCCATTCCGCGCACTGCGCCCAAAAAGCGATCTGCTACGGAGGTAAACTGAAATGCCGCATCGCCGCCAATGTTGGGGTAGAGATCATACAGTTGATAAAAGTAGATATTGGGCATCAGGTCGTACCACCAGTCGCCGCCGCTGCTGCCGTTTCGGTTGTTGAGGTAAATGAGTTCGCCGTTGTTTTTATTGAAAAAATCCTGGCTCATCAGCACCCAGTTCTGGCCGTATTGGTTGGTTTTGTCAGCCCCGCATAGCGTTGCGCCCACCAGCGAGGGCAGCACATTGATGGCTTCGTTGCCCAGCGGAGAATTGGTGCCTACGTAGGTATGCAACCCAAAAACCGGACGCTCCGGGTAGTTCAACCCGCTGGGGCTGAGGTAAACGAACGGCAGGTACTGCCCCGTTTTTCCTGCATCGTACACGAAAGAATCGTAGCGCACCGCCACTTCCCGCCAGTCGCGCACATTGTACGGCGCGGGCTGATCGGGCATTTGCTCCACCCGCGGAATGCCGATTTGCGACACCTGCGCCGCGAGTGAAAGCGCCGACAGCAGGGCGAAAAAGAAGAGTATTTGTATTTTAATGTTCATTTATCAAGAGCGTTGTTTGTTGAGTGTTGTACCTCCGAACTCTGTTCGGAATTGTTTCCCGCAAAGGGCGGAATTGTTTCCCGCAAAGGGCGGAATTGTTTCCCGCAAAGGGCGGAATTGTTTCCCATAAAGGGCGGAATTGTTTCCCGCAAAGGGCGGAATTGTTTCCCGCAAAGGGCGGAATTGTTTCCCGCAAAGGGCGGAATTGTTTCCCGCAAAGGGCGGAATTGTTTCCCATAAAGGGCGGAATTGTTTCCCGCAAAGGGTGCAATTGTTTCCCGCAAAGGGCGCAAAGGG
>Ga0163149_10003062_pt1 | contig 19432 bp, 16 predicted proteins | sample OliLakLV19MP5G1_FD_148604 | JGI IMG/M metagenome (GOLD analysis project Ga0163149, IMG submission 148604) | Freshwater microbial mat bacterial communities from Lake Vanda, McMurdo Dry Valleys, Antarctica - Oligotrophic Lake LV.19.MP5.G1 | ecosystem: Environmental > Aquatic > Freshwater > Lake >...
GATCACGGCCGGGAAGGATGCCGCCGTGCAGGTGCTCGTCGGCCCGCAGCAGGGCGAGACCAGCTACGTCCTGCGTCGCTTTACTTTTGGCGACGGGGGCGGCATGCCGATGCACACGAATCTCGTGGAACATCAGCAGTATGTGCTTCGCGGGCGGGCGCGGATCACCATCGCCGATGCGGTCCACGAGGTGGGGGCGGACGACACCTTGTTCATCCCCGCGTTGATGCCGCACAGCTACGAGGTCCTTGAGGGTCCGTTCGAGTTCATCTGCGTCGTCCCGGACAAGCCCGACCACGTCACGCTCGTCGGCCCGCGCTAGCCGTCTCCCCACTCGCGAGCCACCGTGCAGGACCTTACTGAAGGCGCCGTCGCGCGCCATATCGTTCGGATGGCCGTTCCCCTCGCGTTGGGGATGATTTTCCAGACGTTGTACGTCCTGATTGATCTCTATTTCGTCGCGCGGCTCGGCGACGCGGCGATCGCCGGCGTGAGCGCGGCGAGCAATCTGCAGTTCATCGTGATGGGACTCACGCAGGTCCTCGGTGTCGGCACGATGGTGCTGATCTCGCATGCCGCCGGCCGCAAGGACCGCGAGGACGCGACCCTCGTCTTCAATCAGAGCCTCGTCCTCTCCGCGTTGGCCGGCGTAGTCGTGTTGGTCGCTGGCTTGCTCCTCAGCGAACCGTATCTCCGCACGCTGGCCGCGGACGCCGCCACGGTGGAGGCCGGCACGTCGTACCTGCGGTGGTTCATCCCGGCCCTCGCGCTGCAGTTCGCGCTGATTTCCATGGGCTCCGCGCTCCGCGGGACGGGAGTCGCGCGACCGACGCTGATCATCCAGATGCTCACGGTGATGCTCAATGCCGCGCTGGCCCCGATCCTGATCGCGGGGTGGGGCACGGGGCGCCCGATGGGGGTCGCGGGCGCCGCGCTCGCCAGCACGATTTCCGTTGCGGTCGGCGTGCTTGCGTTGGCGCTCTACTTCGTGCGGGTGGAGCACTACGTGCGATTCGACCGCTCGCGGCTCGCCCCACACATCGCGACCTGGAAGCGGATGCTGCGCATTGGCGTGCCGGCGGGTGGAGAATTCGCGATTCTTTTCATCTCGATGGCCATCATCTATGCATTGATTCGCGATTTCGGCGCGGCGGCGCAGGCGGGTTTCGGGGTCGGCTCGCGCGTGATGCAGAGCATCTTCCTCCCCGTGATGGCGGTGTCGCTGGCGGCCGCGCCGGTGGCGGCGCAGAACTTTGCCGCGGGGAAGCCATCGCGCGCCCGCGAGGCCTTCTGGGCGTCGGCGGGGATGGGCAGTGTGTTGATGGTATTCGCAACGCTCTTCGCGCATTGGCGCCCGGAGTGGCTCGTGAGTCCGTTCTCCAGCGATCCGCAGGTGCTCGAGGTCGCGTCGCACTTCCTGCGCACGATTTCATGGAACTTCGTCGCGTCGGGGCTCGTGTTCACCTGCTCGGGCATGTTCCAAGCGATGGGGAACACGATGCCCGCGTTGACCGCGAGTGCGGTGCGCGTTGGGCTCTTCACCGTCGTGGCCCTCTGGACGTCGCGACTTCCTGGCTTTCAGGTGCACTGGATCTGGCGCGTCTCGGTGCTCGCGACGACCGCGCACGCGGTGGCGTCGCTCTGGTTGCTACGCGTGGAAGCCGGGCGCAAGCTCGGTCCGGTCGGCGCGTAACGCGTCCTGAGTCGCTGTTCGCGGGCACTTCCAAGAGCGCCTCGGTCGCGGGACGGCCCAACGGGCCGCGCACCAGCGGATGCTGATACTGCCACGGCACACTGAGGGCGAAGACCCCCGCGACGATCGTCGGACGAATGCCGTGGCGTTCGCAGAGGTGCGAGCCGACACGCACGAAACCACGTGGCGCACGGTGGTGGTGGAGGCGGTTGGTCGCACGTACGAGGTCTACTTCGACAAGGGTCACGCACCGTGGGGGGCGGAGCGGGCGAACGTCTCTTCGCCTGCTCGCGACAACTCGCGAGGGCCGACGCCGCCGCTCGGCTGCGCGAGGTTTTTCGGACTGCCACTCTGCCACGAGCCCCCCGTGGGCGACTCCCGCCCACAGATCCAGGGTCTCTTGGCGGCGACCCTCATTGCCCGAGACACGGACGAGCCTCGCGGCGAGCGTCGCGGCGAGCGTGTGCACCTGTGGTGGACATCGAAGCCCCAGACAGTGCCACCGCGACGCAATGCTCGCGAAGCATCCCATTGCGCGCGCCCTTGTGGAGCAGGAGTGGCTCTTTCTCCAGCGGATCGATTCGCAGGACAGCACCGTGTGGATCCGCGACGCCGCCGGATGGAAGCAGATCGTGACCTGACCTTCCGGGAGCGGCGAGGAGCGGCGGCTACTTCTGACGGACCCCGTTGAACTTGGCGCCACCCATTCCGCCAAAGTCGACCGCTCCGTCAAGGCTGTCGGCGGAGACGATCTTCGCGAGATAGGTCAGCACGATGCCCTCGCCGCCCATGCTGGAGGAGAGCACGAAACGCATGGAGTCGCCATAGACGACCCCCTGGATCATGCGATTCCCCATCGCGTTCGAGGTGTAAGTCCCCTTGATGCTGTCCCCCGTCTGCGTGAGCTGCAGGACGGGGTAGCCAGTGCCATTCTCCGTCACGACGGCGAGATTCCAGCGACCGGTCAGATCATGCGCGGACGAAGCGGCGGCCGTGGTGCCGGCGAGCGCGAGGAGAGCAAGGAGAAGCTTGGGACGACGCATCGGGGTCTCGTGAGGCGGGTCAACGGCATCGCCGCGTCCAGGGGGATCGCGCGCAGGCCGACTGATGAAAAGTCGCTGGCTCGACCACGTGCGGCAATGGGTTCAGGGCCTTGGGACAAGCGGTCACGGACGCGCCTGCCTCCAAAAGACGAGAACGGACGGAGGCCCCCGACCTGCGAGTCCTCCGCCCGTCCCCCCCAGCATCCCTTTCGGGATGCAGTCTCGCACACTCAGTTCATGTAGCGAAAGAGCCCGACCAGACCGATCACGCCGCCGGTGAGCGCGACCACTGAGCCCGCGTCACCGCCGATCAACAAGCCCACGGTCAACGCGGCGAGTCCAACGGCCATCCACGCCACGTTGTTGCGGTCGGTGCCCTGCTTGATATGCACCGCTGGCGGCGTCGCCGCCTCGGCGCGGCTGACACCCGAGCGCACGGCGCGGGCCCCCTCATTGACCACGGGCGCGGCGGTGACGGACGAGGTCGTCGTGACGACCGGCTCGGTTGCAACGATCGACTGCGCCGACACCGTCAGCGCACTGCCTGCGAGAAGCGAAACCACGAGAAAACCACTGAGCAACATACGTGTCGACATAGAAGACTCCTTGGGGAGAACAGCGGTGTGTGAGGAACGGCTAGCGGCACGACTCATCGTGCACCGCCGCGTGCGGCTTCGTTGGCGAAGATCGCCACTTCGATTCGACGGTTCAGGCTGCGACCGTACTCCGTCTCGTTGGTCGAGATCGGCTCAAGCTCACCGCGCCCAGACGTGCGCAGACGAGGCGAGGTGACTCCGTGCGCACCGAGGTACCGCGAAGCGGCTGCCGCGCGACGGGAGGACAGATCCTGGTTGTAGGCCGTGCTGCCGAGCGCATCGGTGTGCCCGACGACCAGCAACACGGTGTTCGGGAACTTATCGAGGCTGGTCGCGAGATTCCGAAGGTTCTCTCCGGCGGCATCACGAATCACGTCGGAATCGAAATCATAGAGCAGCCCGGACGCGAAGGTCACCTGGATACCTTCGCCGACTCGCTCGACAGTCGCGCCCGGAATCTGGAGCTGCAGCTCCTTGGCTTGCTGATCCATCTGGTGGCCGATGATCGCGCCGGCGGTACCGCCGACGATCGCACCGATCAGCGCGCCGCGGGCAGTGGAGCCGGTCTGGTTGCCGACCACGCCGCCGACCACGCCGCCGGCCGTGGCGCCAATCACGGCGCCGCCTTCACGAGCGCCGAACGTCTTGCAGGCGCCGATCGAGAGGACGAGCCCGCCGAGGAGCACCAAGCGGCTTGTGGTATGGAGAACAGTGAACATGGGGAACCGAGTTGGGTGGTATTTCACAGGACCCTGCGGCCGCTCACGAGGCGGAGGATCAGAACGATCAGGGCGATCACCAGCAATACGTGGATCAGCCCGCTTGCCACAAAGCCGCCGAAGTAACCGAGGGCCCAGAGAACGACCAGGACGATGATGAGGGTCTCGAACATTGCGAGCGTACTCCTATACAGGATGGGGAACAGCGGAGCCAAAGGGACCGCGCGAGGGGCACGCACGCAGCATCACGTGCGTGTCCGTCGGCATTCAGTATTACGGCTTGACGAGGTGCGGATTCGCGATGAGCAGGCGGAACTGGCCACGGCGGTTCGCCGCATTCGCCACGTCACCCGGTCCGTCGACCCGAAGGTTCTGCTCGCCACGAGTCGTGATCTCGATCCGATTGTCCGCGACACCCTGCGAGACAAGGAAGGCCTTGGCGGCGGTCGCGCGACGCAAGCCGAGGGCCAGGTTGTATTCTTCCGTGCCGGGCTGGCTAGCATAGCCGGTGATCACGATGCGCATCTCGGGATTCGCATTGAAGATCGGGACCTTTTCGAGCAGGATGGCGCGGGACACCTCATCGAGGTCCGCCTCTTCGCGCTCGAAGTGGATCATTTCAAGCATCGTCGCAAGGGCGGCGATATTCGACGCCGTCATGGCCGGCGCCTCTGACACGAGCGCGAGCGAATCACGGAGGCGCTTGTAGTCCGCGTCGGCCATGCGCAGGCGACGAGTCTCGGCGGCGCTCACCGAGTCAGGGCGCTGCGGAGTCGACGGACCGGCGGTCGTCTGATAGACCGTCGTCTCCTTACCACGCGGGTGACGATACAGGCTGAGGCCGGCGCGGAGGCTGCTGTGCGACATCCCGCTATTGAAGTACTGCACGGCGTCCACACGGATGGCCGCGTTCTCCCTCACGGTGAACTTGCCGCCGAGGAGGAGGTGCATCCCGTAGGACTGATCGGTGAAATCGTTGTTCACGTTCACGTCAGCGTGCCCGCCGCCTGCGCCCACGAGCAACGAGGCGCGGCCGATCTTGATCGGCACATAGATGAGCCGAGCATCGATGAACATGAACGTGCGGTCGGCGAGCCCAAGGGGACGCGTGGCCGATCCACCGTTCCCCTCGAACTCGAGCGACAGACGCGGATGCAGGAAGGTCGCGACGCGACCGCCGACCCCGATCGCGTTGTCCACCTGGAACTTGTCTTCGAACATGTTGTAGCTGCCGAAGGCGCCGAACTCCACAGTACCGCGCTCCTGCGCCCCGAGGGGGATGGCGACGGCGAACAACATCGCCGCGCCGATGATACGCTTGTGCATAGACATGTAATGCTCCTTTGAATCTGCCGATTACGGCAGCGTGATGGTGTTGGTGGTTCCGAGGGTGACCGCACCAGTGCGGGCTAATGCGCGACCGATGAGCGTCGCACCGTCCACGAGCGTGATGCTGATGTTCGCCAGGATGTTGCCCTGCCACTGCGATGCCGTCCCGAGCGTGGCCGATGTCCCGACCTGCCAGTAGACATTGCGAGCGGTCGCACCGTTGATGAGGATGACGTTGCCAGCCGTGATCAGCGTCGACCCAGCCTGGAAGACGAAGACGGCATTCGGATCGCCGCCGCCATCGAGCGTCAAGTCACCCGTCACGCCAATCCCGCTGGCGGTGCAGTAGACACCGGCAGCCTTCGTGGTGCCGCCGAGATCGGCGACGATCGCGTTGGCCGGCGGGCACGGTAGCCCCGCAAGATTGTTGTACGCGGTGGTCAGGTCGATCTGGGCCTGCACACCGAGCGCCGTTGCCAGATCGAGCACGCCGGAGAAGCTGCAGGGCGGGAAGCCCGTGAGGGTGTTACCGGGGCTGACGATGATGTCGGCGTCAATGAACCCGGTCGAGATGCAGGTGACCGCCGTAGCGGCGAGGATGCCCGCCCCTGTGGCTGCGCCGAGCGGCTGGAAGACCGGGGCGAGGTCGACGACCACCGTGGCTTGACCGAAGATCGCTCCCGAGGTCGCGCGCACCGTGTTGAGGAACGTGCCCACCGTGTTGCCCGCGGTGAACAGGCCACCGAGGCTGATCGTGCCGCCACCGTTGGTCACCGACCACACCGGCGTGATCGGAACGATGTTGTTGAGCGCATCACGCCCGACGGCGACGAACTGGCCCGTCGTTGCGACGTTCAGCGTGTCCGGATTCGGCGTGACAGTGATCGAGGCCAATGCACCCACTTGCACCGTGACCGTTGCCGTCCCGAAGACCGTGCCACTGGTCGCTCGCACCGTATTGGTGAAGGTGCCGAGGGTGTTGCCAGCGGTGAACAAGCCCGTGCTGGAGATACCGCCGCCAGACGCGGTGACCGACCAGACCGGCGTGATCGGAACGATGTTGTTGCTCGCATCGCGACCGACGGCGACGAACTGCTGCGTGGTCCCAACTGCGAGCGTCTGCGGGTTCGGCGTCACGACGATCGTCGCGAGCGGGCCTGGCACGACGGTTACGGTCGCGCTCCCGAAGATCGTCCCTGAGGTCGCCCGCACCGTGTTGGTGAAAGTGCCGGGGAGACTGCCCGCGCTGAACAGGCCGGTGCTGTTGATCGTGCCGCCGACCGCCTCGACCGACCAGACCGGGGTGATGGGGACGATGTTGCTGGCGATGTCCCGGCCGACCGCAACGAACTGCTGCGTCGTGCCTGCGCCCATCGTCTGCGGATTGGGCGTGACGGTGATGGTCGCCAATGCGCCGGCTACCACAGTCACATTCGCCGTGGCGCTCAGCGCCCCGACGGTTGCCCGCACGGTGGCGTTGAACACCCCAGGCGTCGTGCCCGCGGTGAACATCCCAGTGCTGTTGATGGTACCGCCACCGGCGATGACCGACCAAGTGGGGGTGATGGAGACGGTATCGCCGAGCGCATCGAGTCCGAGCGCCGCGAACTGCTGCGTCCCGTTGATCGGGAGCGTAACGTTGGGCGATACGGTGAGCGTGGTGAGCGTACCGGGGGCGGTCGGCGAGTGCACATCACAGCCCGCGGCAAAGAACACCGCGAAGGTGAGCGCAGCGACGATTCGCGCGGTGAAGCGTCGAGGACGCGAAGAACGGGACAACATGGGGACTCCTGGGGGACGTGTGGATGCAACCCTTCACCCCAGAGTTTAGGACTCATCGCCTGCCGTACCCATCGCACAAGAGAGTAGAAATCGGCGTAGGTCAGCGGAGGGAGTGTCCTCACCCCGCCCCATCGCTCGGGCTACTCCTTTGGGGGGATGTCCGGGGCGCCAGCATCGACCGCGAGCGGCACGGTGAGCGAGAACGTCGCCTCTAACCGATGCAACTCATCCTCGATCCGCTGGTTCGCCGCGCGATCGAGATTGGGACTGTCGCTGACCACGAGGATGTGCGCCACACGCTCGTCGGCCACAAGGCGCGCCTCCCACTTTCCCGCCCGCTCCTGTGCTGCAGCGTGCTCCTTCGCGATCAGCGCCTTCAGCTCTCGCAACTGCGATGCCGGCAGGGGAGGCGACAACTTATAGGTGTAGGCCCAGATAGTCGGGCGGTCGGGGGTCATGTCGCGAACCATAGGGTTCGTCGCTCGGCAATGATATAGCACGATGTAATGACCTTTGCGCAACATCCGAACGCGCTACAGTCCGAACGCGCCACCATCCGAACGCGTTACGCGCCCGGCTCCTGCGCGCCGTGGGCGTACGCGGCGATCTGCAGTCGCGTGTGCAACATCAGCTTCTCCATCACGTTGCGCACATGGCTCTTGACCGTGTGCGTCGCGATGTTGAGACGCGCCGCGATCTCCTTATTGCTCAACCCCTCGGCGATCAGGTTGATGACCTGACGCTCGCGCGGGGTCATGCGCACCGCCTCCAGCGCGCGATCGGGCGCGCGAGTGATGGCGTCGCGCGCAATCTGCGAGAACAGCGTGCTGATCATCGCCGGAGGCAAGACCTTCGCTCCCGTGGCGACGGTGCGAATCGTCTGCACCAGATCCTCGAGCGTCGCGTCCTTCATAATGAAGCCCGACACGCCGGCGTTCACGAACTCCGCGATGTCCTCGTGCACGGGCAACAGGTCCATCAAGATGACCTTCGCGTCCGGGACTTCGGCACGCACCTGTTCCGCAATACGGAGGCTGTCGCCCTTTCGCAGCCCGATGTCCAGCAGGATGACCTGCGGTTCCATCACCCCGAGGTTCGGTACCTCCGTCGCCTCGTTGGAGAACACGACCTCAAGGTCCGGCCACTGACCGAGCAGCGCGGCAATCCCCTCGCGGACAAGTCGGTTGTCCTCGATCAGCGCGACCTTTATGGGGGAGCCGGTGCGAGAGCTGTTCGGCTTTGAGGTCATACTTACAAAGTAAGCGCTCCCGCGATTTTCTGCACAAGAGCTTTGTCCGAGAAAAAACGCCCCCCCTCGGGGCTGCTCGGGAGGCTGCGAAGCGCCAGATCAGCTGGTCGGCGGCGCGAATCCCTCCCCGCCAGTCTCGAGCCAGCTGTACTGATACTTCGGATCCTCGTACGGGAGAATCGCCTTCGCCACCCTGAGCGGACGGAAGGAGTCCATCATCACCGCCAACTCGTTCGTGTGGGTCATTCCGATGCTCCCCTCGTACCGGCCCGGGTGCGGCCCGTGCGGGATGCCATCGGGATGGTGCGTGATGCTCCCGTACTCAATTCCTTTACGGCTCATGAACTCGCTCGAGGCATAGAACAGCACCTCGTCCGAATCCACATTGCTGTGATTGTAGGGCGCCGGAATCGCTTCCGGATGGAAGTCGTAGGGCCGCGGGCAGAACGAACAGATCACGAAGCCATCACCCTGAAAGGTCTGATGCACCGGCGGGGGCTGGTGGACCTTCCCGACAATCGGCTCGAAGTCGTGGATATTGAACGCCCACGGATAGAACTGCCCGTCCCACCCGATCACATCCAACGGATGGTGATCGAGCACGAGTTCGTTGAGCCCGTTGTATTGCTTGATGATGATGGGGAAGTCGCCCTTTTCGTCGTGCGTCTTCAGCTCGCGCGGCACGCGGATATCGCGCTCACTGTACGGGGCGCCCTCCACCAGCTGCCCCACGTTGTTCACATAGCGCGAGGGGGGCCGCACATGGCCGCGGCTCTCCATCACCAACAACTTCGCCGGGTGCGTGAAGCGATACCGGTGCAGGATGTGGCGATGGATCACCAGATAGTCGCCGGGCTTGAACGGCAGATCGCCGTACTGCGTCTCCAACGTCCCCGCCCCCTCGGCCACGTACACGACTTCGTCGCCCTGCGCATTCCGATAGAAATGCGCGTCTTCCGTATCGGGCGCCACGTACAGCATCGCGATGTCGGTGTTGAACAGCATCGGCACGCGATCCAACGTCGGGCTCCCGCCGCGCGCGATCGGCGCGGTCCGGAAATGGCGGTGCTTCAGCGTGCGATCGGGGTCGGCCTCGTACGGCGTCTCGAGCAACCGTCGCACCGACTTCACCGTCGTCGGCGGATGCACGTGATACAACAGCGCCGACGGACCCGTGAACCCCTCGATGCCCACCAACTGCTCATTGTACAGCCCACCATCAGGCTTCCGGAACGCGATATGTCGCTTGCGGGGAATCTGCCCGAGCGTGTGATAGAACGGCATTACAGGTTGCCTCGCTTCGCCTGTTCGCGCTCGATGCTCTCGAAGAGCGCCTTGAAGTTGCCGGCGCCGAAACTCTTCGCGCCCTTGCGCTGAATGATCTCGAAAAAGAGCGTCGGCCGATCCTCGATCGGCTTCGTGAAGATCTGCAGCAGGTACCCCTCGTCATCGCGATCCACCAGGATCCCCAACTCGGCGAGCGGCGCGATATCCTCATCGATCTTTCCGACCCGATCGAGCACGGTGTCGTAGTACGTCTGGGGAATCGTCAGGAACTCGACGCCACGCGACTTGAGCGCCCGCACGGTCTTCACGATGTCGTCGGTCGCGACCGCGATATGCTGCACCCCTGGGCCGCGATAGAAATCCAAGTACTCCTCGATCTGGGATTTCTTCTTCCCGGCCGCCGGCTCGTTGATCGGAAACTTGATGCGCCCGTTCCCATTCGACATCACCTTGGACATCAGCGCCGAATACTCGGTGCTGATGGTCTTGTCGTCGAACGAGAGCAGGTTGTAGAAGCCAAGCACATCGGAGTAGAACTGCACCCAGTGGTTCATCCGGCCGAGCTCGACGTTGCCGACGCAGTGATCGACATACTTGAGCCCGACCGACTCCGGCTGAAAGGGCGAGTCCGCCTTCACGAAGCCCGGCAGGAAGATCCCCCGGTAGTTCTTCCGCTCGACGATCGAGTGGATCGTGTCGCCGTAGGTGCGAATGCCGGCGATGATGACTTCGCCATCCGCATCCGTCATCACGGTCGGCTCCTGCACGCTCACCGCGCCACGCGCGATCGCCTTCGCGTAGGCATCGCGGGTATCGTCCACCCAGAAGGCCATGTCGCGCACCCCGTCGCCATGCCGCGCGACGTGCGCCGCGATCTCCCCCTCAGGACCCATCGGCGTCGTCAGGACGATGCGAATCTTGTCCTGCTCCAGCAGGTAGCTGGCGCGGTCACGCACGCCGGTCTCGGGACCGCGATATGCCGTCAGCTTGAAGCCGAAGACGGCGCGGTAGAACAACTGGGACTGCTTGGCATTCCCCACCCAGAACTCGATGTAATCGGTCCCGTTGATCGGGAAGGTGTCGTGGGCGGTCTCTTTGGTCGGCGCGGCGATGGTGGCCATTTGACGGGCGGATGGAGGATGGAGGATGGAGGCGAACGGCCGCACTCAACTTCCAATCGCGGACCTGCATCGCGGCCTCTCTGGCGCGACCCTTCAATATAGGGCCGGCGGGGGAACGGCGGCTTTGTTCGGCGGGCTCAGCCGCACGAGCCGCGACCCCGACCAAGCCGGGTCCCCCCTGGGGCCTTCAACCCCGGGCCAGCTCCGGCAGTCCACGGTAGAGCGCCAGCGCCTCCGGATTCGCCAACGCATCACTGTTCTTTACGGGGCGACCGTGAACCACGTCCCGCACCGCGATCTCACTGATCTTATTGCTGATCGTCCGCGGGATGTCCGCGACCTGCACAATCACTTTGGGCACGTGATGCGGGCTGGTCCGCGCACGAATCGCCTTCCGGATGCGGTCGCGGAGCGAGTCGTCGAGCGTGAGCCCGTCGCGGAGCCGCACGAAAAGCACGATCCGCACGTCCTGCTCGCCCTCGGTGACGATGTCCTGCCCCACCACCACACTCTCAACAATCTCGTCGAGCTGCTCAACTTCGCGATAGATCTCGGCCGTCCCGATCCGGACGCCACCCGGATTCAACGTCGCGTCACTGCGCCCATGGATCACCAACCCGCCGTGCGCCGTGATCTCCGCCCAGTCGCCATGACGCCAGGTATTGGGGAAGTACTCGAAGTACGCGCTCCGGTACTTGGCGCCGTCCGCATCATTCCAAAAGGCGACCGGCATGCTTGGGAAAGGCCGCGTGCACACGAGTTCCCCGGCGCTCCCGCGCAACGGACGCCCCGCATCATCCCATACATCGACCGCCATCCCGAGCCCGAAGCACTGCAGCTCTCCACGCCAGACCGGAAGCATCGGATTCCCCAACGCGAAGCACGAGATCAAGTCCGTGCCCCCCGAGATACTGGCGAGATGCAGGTCCTGCTTCACCTCGCGGTACACGAACTCGTAGCTGTGCGCCGCGAGCGGGCTGCCAGTCGAGAGGATCGTGCGCAAGGCATCGAGCGCGTGCGTTCGCACCGGCGCGTGCCCCGACTTCTGCGAGAGCGCGAGGAACTTCGCACTCGTGCCGAAGTGCGTCACCCCTTCCTCGGCCACGAGATCCCACAACGCGTCATCATCCCCGAGTGGCATCGGTGCCCCATCGTAGAGCACGATCGTGACTGCACTCGCGAGCGCGGTGATGAGCCAATTCCACATCATCCATCCGCAGGTCGTGAAGTAGAACAGCCGGTCGCCAGGACGCAGGTCGCAATGCAGGCGATGCTCCTTGAGATGCTGCAACAGCGTGCCGCCCTGTCCGTGGACCATGCACTTCGGGAGCCCCGTGGTGCCCGAGCTGTACATGATGAAGAGCGGATGATCGAACGGCAGTCGCGTGAACTCCGCCACACCACTCCCGCCGCGGGCGAGGAATGCGTCCCATGAGACGGCCTCGCCCTGCCCCGAGGGCATCAACTCGCGCAACGCGTCTGGCGCCAACGCGGCCTCGAGAAATGGCACCACCACGACGGCGCGCAACGCGGGCAACGCGCGGGCGATCTCCCGCACACGCTGCAGGCAGTCGAGTCGCTTGCCCGCGTAGTGGTAACCATCGGCCACCACCAGCACGGTCGGTGCGATCTGCCCAAAGCGATCGAGCACCCCCTGCGCCCCGAAGTCGGGCGAGCACGATGACCACACGGCGCCGATCGCATTCGCCGCCAGCGCCGCGATCACCGCCTCGGGAATGTTCGGCAGGAATCCCGCCACGCGGTCGCCCGGGCGCACACCAGACCGCTCGAGCGCGCGCGCCATCTGCGCCACCGCCGTGGCGAGCTGTCCGAACGAGCACTCGCGCCGACGCCCACGTTCATCCCGCGCGATGATCGCCACGGCGTCATCGCGCCGCCGAAGCAGATGCTCCGCATAATTGAGCCGCGCGCCGCTGAACCACTGCGGTCCGCCGTCCACGCTGGGAGGGCGCATGAGGTCACCGTCGGAGAGCACGACAGGCGACCCATCCGCCAGCACCTCGCAGGACGTCCACCACGCCGCCCAGAAGGCCGGCGCCTCGCGCACCGACCACTCGTGCCACACCTCGTACGGCGCATCGGCGGCAGGCGCCCCGGGGTGCGTGGCGGCGACCTCAGCGAAGAACTGCGCCATGCGGGTCGCACGCGCCGCCGCGGGGGACGGGGACCAGATCGGCAAGCGGTCAAGGGCAGGCATCGATGGGGGAATGTAGCCGAGTGGCCGCGCACGCTCTATGCTTTGTGCATGACGGATCGCCGCATTCTCCTCGCTGACGCCGACGCCTTCTTCGTGGCGGTCGCGCGCATGGCGGATCCCGAAGGGGCGGGGCAATCGCCGCTGCTGATCGTCGGGGGCCGCCCCGGCGGGCGTGGCGTGGTCTGTTCGGCATCGTATGAGACGCGCGCCTTCGGTGTACGCTCCGCGATGCCGATTGCCCAGGCGCTCCGGCTCTGTCCGGACGCGATGTGCGTGCCGGTGCCGCGCGGCGCCTGTAGCGCCACGTCCAAGGCGATCGCCGCGGTGCTCGGGCGCTTTACGCCGGTGGTCGAAGGGGCGAGCATCGATGAGTGGTATCTCGATCTCACTGGCACCGAGGCCCTGCATCATCACGAGACGCTGGAGGAGAGCGCGCTCCGCATTCGCGCAACGGTGCACCGCGAGACCGGAATGTGGCTCTCCCTTGGCGGGGGCACGGCGAAGCTGATCGCCAAACTTGCGGCCGACCGCGCCAAGCCCCGCCCCGGCACCGACGCCACCGGGGTACACATCATCCCCCCGGGCGCCGAGGCGGAGTTCATGGCCACGCTCGCGCTGGCCGAGATTCCGGGCATCGGGCCGAAGTTGCAGGCCAAGCTCGCGACCCTGGGACTGGTGCGCGTCGAGGATGTGCTGCCGCACGATCGCGCGACCCTTACGCGGTGGCTGGGACGGCGTCCCGCCGAGTGGCTCTGGGCGCGGGCCCGTGGCATTCACACCGCGCCGGTGGAGTCACGCGGCGCGGCGCGCCAGATCAGTCGGGAGAGCACCTTTGCGAAGGATGTCTCCGACGACGTCCAACTCAGCGCGCATCTCCGGGCGCTGGGGGCCAAGGCCGCCTCGGAGCTGCGTGGGGATCGCCTCTCGGCGCGCACCGTCACCGTGAAGCTTCGTGATGCCGACTTCACCACGCGGCTCGCGAGTCGTACCCTCCCCGAGGGACTCGAGAGCGACAGCGCGATCGGCGACGTCGCCGTTGGGCTACTCAAGAAGCTCCGCGCCGCCCGCCGACATCCCGCCCGGCTCGTAGGGGTGGCCCTCGGCGGCCTCGGGCCGGCCCGTGATGCCGAGCAGCTGGGGCTCTTTGGCGGCGCACCGGCGAGCCAGGTGGAGCGCGCCGAGGACCGTGCCCTCGCCCGCGCCGTCGATCGCGTACGCGAGCGGTTCGGCGATGCGGCCATCCGCGCGGCCTCAACGCCCGTCCCCCGTGCCCCGTAGCCAAAGGTCGGCTCAGGAGGCCATTTTCTGTGGTTCACTCCCCCGCCGTTACCCGTAACCCCACACGCATGCGATCCACACGTCCGATCCTCCTCTCGGCTGGACTCGCGTTCGCCGTCGCGTCCTGCGCGCCGGCCTCCGCGACGACGACCCCGAGCCCGGCGGCCGGCCCGAATCGGGCCTCCACCGCCAACGCCGCGGGCGGCGCTCCTCCGGGAGGCGCCAGCGGCCCCGGCGGCGGTGCCGCAGGCGCCAGCGTACCGGACCCGCAACCGCGCCCTTACGCTCAGGTGATTCGCGGTGAAGTGAAGACCAAGGAAGGGCTCTTCAAGACGCACATGATCGGCGCGAACCGCCTCTACTTCGAGATTCCCACCGCGCAACTCGACAAGGACATGCTCCTCGTGGCCCGTGTCGCGCGCAATGCGTCGACGGACGGGCTCGGCGGCGATGAGTTGAACAGCGAAGTGGTGCGCTGGGAACGCCGCGGCCACCGCGTGCTCCTCCGTCGCATGGGCTTCAGTATCGTCGCCGATCCCAACACGCCGATGGCCGAGGCGGTGGATCGCTCGAACTACGCGGTGATTCTCGCGTCGTTCAATGTGGAAGCGTACGGGGCCGATTCGGCCGCCGTGATCGATGTCTCGCGTATGTACACGTCGCCGCCGAATGAGATCAGCATCGTGCAGCAGACGCGCGGTCAGGTCGATGCGACGCGCTCGTTCCTTGAGTCCGTCGCGACCTTCCCGGGCAACATCGAAGTCGAAGCCACGCTGACGGTGAATGCGCCGGCCGGCGGCTTCAACTTCCCTGGCCTCCCGCCGCAGCCCGCACCGCCGGGCGCCCCCACGATCTCGAAGTCGTTCGTCGTGCATTGGTCGATGGTCAAGCTCCCGGAGGCGCCGATGCGTCCCCGTCTGCGTGATTCGCGCGTTGGCTACTTCCATACCAACCGCGTCGATTTCAGCCGTCTCGAGCAGCGTGCGCAGAGCCGTTCGTACATCTCGCGCTGGCGCTTGGAGAAGAAGGATCCGAACGCCGCGATTTCCGAGCCGGTGCAGCCGATCACGTACTACGTCGATCCGGCCACGCCGACTTGGCTCGTCCCGTTCGTGAAGGCGGGCATCGAAGAGTGGCAGCCGGCGTTTGAAGCGGCGGGCTTCCGTCGCGGCATCGTCGCTGCCGAAGCACCGAGCAAGGCGCAGGATCCCGATTGGTCGCCGGATGACGCCCGCTACTCCGTTGTCCGCTGGCTCGCCTCGACCACCGAGAACGCCGTCGGTCCGAGCATTGTGGACCCGCGCTCCGGTGAGATCATGGAAGCCGACGTCATGATGTTCCACAACATCATGAACCTGCAGACCTGGTGGTATTGGACGCAGGTCGGTCACCTCGACCCGCGTGCCGCGCGCCTCCCGCTCCCGGATTCGCTCCAGGGACGTCTGGTGCAGTTCGTCGTGGCGCACGAAGTCGGGCACACACTCGGCCTTCCGCACAATCAGGTGGCCTCCGCGATGTACCCGGCCGACTCCGTGCGCTCGCGCACTTGGGTGTCGCGCATGGGCCACTCGCCGACCATCATGGATTACGCCCGCTTCAACTATGTGGCGCAGCCGGAGGACAACCTTCCGTTGGCGTCGCTCATTCCGGGCGTTGGACCGTACGACAAGTTCGCGATCCAGTGGGGCTACATGGTCGTCCCGGGCACCACCGGTCCCGATGACGAGCGTCCCGCGCTCGACCTGCTCGCTCGCACGCAGGACTCGATCCCGTGGCATCGCTACGGCGTGCCAGACGACTTCGGTGCCATCCCGTACACCGCGTACAGTGAAGCCGTCGGCGACCAGGATGCGATCAAGAGCTCGACGCTCGGCATTCGCAACCTGCAGCGCCTGATGCCGATGCTCCTCACGGCCACCACGCGTGAGCTTGAGGACGTCTCGTACACCAAGGAAGGCTACGGTCGTCTTCTTGGCCAGTTCACCAACGAAGTGCGCCACGTCGCGGCGATCGTTGGCAGCGTGGACGGTCAGGAGAAGTACGGCTCGCAACCGGGCCCGCGCTTCACTCCGGTGCCGCGTGAGCGGCAGCGTGCGGCCGTGCAGTTCGTGCAGGAGCAGCTCTTCAAGACGCCGACCTGGATGCTCGATCCGCAGATCCTCCGTCGTCTTGAGCCCGATGGGGCGGTCGCCCGCATCAACTCCACGCAGCGTGGCATCCTTGGGTACATGATGGATGACAACCGCATGGCACGCCTCACGGAATTCGAGGCGATTCCGGGCACGATCCGTCCGTATCCGCTGGTGGAGTTCCTCGCCGACATGCGCACGGGGATCTGGAGCGAACTTTCGTCCAGCGCGGTGCGTGTGGATGCGTACCGCCGTGGCTTGCAGCGCATCTATCTCGAAGCGGTGACTGGCAAGTTGAACGCACCGAACCCGACTACCCCGCGCATCTCGTCGAGCGCCCAGACGGGTCAGTCGTTCACCGCAGCCGCGCGTCCCTCCACCGATGTGAAGGGGCTGCTCCGTCAGGAGCTCCGCACCCTCGACGCCGCGCTCGCGGCGGCGCAGGGCAAGGCCGCTGATCCGGCGACCCGCGCGCATCTCGCGGACGCCCGTTGGCAGATCGCGCAGTTGCTCGATCCGAAGTAATACGGCGGTAGGCCTGCAGTAAGCAGGCGGTAAGTAAAAGGCCCCGTCACTCGCGAAGAGTGGCGGGGTCTTTTCGTTCGCGGTGTGGAGACCGAGCGCCCGCACCTATCACCGCGCAGCGCCCGCACCGATCATCGCGCCCGCACAAACTCCAGCGGTACCGCCTTTGGACCGAACTTCAACACGCGATGCGGTGCGGCGACCTCAATCCAGTACGTCCCCGGCGCCTCTCCGCCCTCATACGCCACGCGATACGCCGTGAACGTGCCGAGCGGCAGCGTGATCTCCTCTTCCGTCACGACGCGGAAGGTGCGCGACTCGACCACGCCCTTCCCCGAGGCAAACACCGAGACGGGGATGGTCGCACCCAGCGTCCAGTTGAAATACGGCAAGAGGCCGACGAGCAGGTTATCGTCGATCGTGCCCTCGGGGATGGTCACATTGGCAAAGCGCACATTCTGCATCGCGCCGTTGCCCGGCGTGATTCCCTCACCGCGCGCCTTCCCTTCGGCGTACTGCACATCGAGGCGGAGCTCGCTCCCCTGAAAGCGCCCGCGTTGCTCGGTCGACCACATGTCCAGCGCGGGCGAGAACCGAACCGTCGTCGTCTGCTGGATGATCGGCCCGAGCGACGAGCGCTCATAGAACTCCCACCCATCGAGCGTGCGCGTGAGTGCCATGAACTGGTAGCCGAACGGTTGCCCCTGCACGAGCACCGTGAAGGAGTCCGTCCCGGCCTCCAACGCGTTCCGGTCGATCGCCAATCGCGCCATGGCACCCACGACGGCGTCGGCGTCGGCGTTCGGCAGGTTCCCATCCACATCCACCATCGTCACTGGTGCGATGCGCGCGAGCCGCTCTTGTAACGCGGGCCCGTCGCCGACCACCACGATCAGCGCCGCGTCGCCTCGCATCCCAGACCGCGCGGCGGCCTGTGCCTGCTCCGGTGTCACCGCGGCGATCCGCTGCCGATACGTCTGTACATAGTCGGTGGCGAGTCCGAGCAAACGCGCGTTCGCCACCAGTGCCGCGACCTGCCCCGCCGTCTCCACCTGCAGCGGAAAGCGCCCCACCATCGTCTGCCGTTGCCGGTCGAACTCAAGGCTCGGCACCGGCTCGCTTGCCATACGCCGGAGTTGCCGCAGCATCTCCACGAGCGCGGAGTCCGTCACCTCGGTGCGCACCGCGGCGGTGGCGGTGAAGGTGCCCACTCCACGGGCGCGCGAGAGATCGGAGTAGGCACCGTAGGTCCATCCCCGCTGTTCACGCAGGACCTGAAACAGCCGCGCGTCGCTGGCGCCACCCAGAATCTGATTCGCCACCGCGACCGCGTAGCCGCGCGTGTCGGTGGGCATCCACGTCGTATTGCCAACGATGATATTCGACTGCACCGATCCCGGCCGATGCACCAGCACGATCTCGGTACGCGCCCGTTGCGGTGCCGGCCGCGCGAGCGGTGGGGCGGCACCCCGTCCACTCCACGCCCCGAACGACTCCTCGGTGAGTCGGAGCGCCTCGGCCGAATCAATCGCCCCCGCGAGCACGAGGAGCGCCTGCGTGGGACGCACGCGCGCCGCATGGAAGTCCACGAGATCGGCGCGCGTGATGGCCCGAATGCTTGCCTCGTCGGCACGCCGACCATATGGGTGGTCGCCGTACACCTGGCGCGCGAACACACGCCCCGCGATCGCCTCGGGTTGCGAGCGCGCGAGGGCGAGTCCGCTCAGCGTCTGCGTGCGCATCAGCTCCACTTCCGCGGTGGAGAATGTCGGACGCAAGAGCGCATCGGCCATCAGCGAGAACGCGAGTGCGCGATCCGCACTCAACACGGACGCCTCGACGGTCAGGAAGTCGGGACCCGCCACGGCAGTGAGCGAACCCCCAACACGCTCGATCGCCTCCGCGAACGCTTCCGCGTCGCGAGGACCTGCCCCCTTCGTGAGCAGACCGGCCACGAGGTCCGCGAGTCCGCTCTTTCCAGTCACGTCGTAGAGCGAACCCCCGAGGACCGAGAGCCGCATCGTCAACACCGGTTGCTTTGCACTTGGCACCACAATCACGCGCAACCCATTCCCGAGTGCGAACTCAACGAACGGCGGGAACTGCAACTCGCGCATCGGCAGTGGGGCGGGCGGGCGTTGCGGTGACACGCTCGGCTGCGTCCCTGGCGCGGTCGGTGCCGGCCGCGTCGGCTGCTGCGACGCAAGCGGCGCGGCCGCGCCGAGGGCGAACGCGAGCACTGCGATCGGTCGCCGCATCAGCGCATCTCCGCCGAGATCAAAAGTGTGAGCGAGTTACCCGGACGGAGATACGTGCGCGCGACACGGCGCAGATCCGCCACCGTCACCGCGGCATAGCGTGAGGCCTCCGCATTCACCGCCGATGGACTTCCGAGATAGAGCGCGGCGTACTGCACCGCCTCCGAGACATCCAGCGCGGTCTGCCTCCCGAAGACCACACGTG
>Ga0163149_10003065_pt1 | contig 19422 bp, 18 predicted proteins | sample OliLakLV19MP5G1_FD_148604 | JGI IMG/M metagenome (GOLD analysis project Ga0163149, IMG submission 148604) | Freshwater microbial mat bacterial communities from Lake Vanda, McMurdo Dry Valleys, Antarctica - Oligotrophic Lake LV.19.MP5.G1 | ecosystem: Environmental > Aquatic > Freshwater > Lake >...
GACCGCTTCGTCTTCGTGGCGGGCTCCGGCACGGACGCCATCGCGGACTGGGAAGACGGCGCCGACCGCCTCGACCTCACGCTCTACGCCGGCGCGAGCTTCGCCAACACCACCATCGTCCAGCAGGGAGGAAACACCCTCGTGACGCTCACGGGCGGCGAGACCATCCTGCTGATCGGCATCACCGCGACCAACATTACGGCCGGGGACTTCCTGTTTGCGTAAGGCGCCTTCAGGCGGGCCAGCGGCCCGTCTCGTCCTCCCAGTGTTTGCGGCACAGCGAGACGTAGACCGACTTCTCAATGTCCACCTGCGCACCTTCGGTGGCGACATCGCCGTGGGAGTCGAGGCGCGCGACCATCGTCGCCTTGGCGCCGCAATGGCAGATCGTGCGCACCTCGCGCAGGCTGTCGGCGATGGCGAGCAGGGTCGCTGAACCGGGGAAGAGCTCGCCGCGAAAGTCCGTGCGCAGGCCGTAGCAGAGCACGGGAATTTTCAGCCGGTCGGTCACGCGCGCGAGCTGCCAGACTTGCGTCGGCGTCAAGAATTGCGCCTCGTCGACGAAGACGCACGCGGCTGGCTCGACGGCGTGCAGGGCTTCGATCCGCGCAAAGAGATCATCTTCTGCGCCGTAGAGTTCGGCTTCGGAATGCACGCCGATGCGCGAGGAGATGTGGCCGCTTTGGTCGCCCGCATACAGGGAGGACGTGAACAACAACGTATGCATGCCGCGCTCGCGGTAGTTGTACGACGCCTGCAGCAGGATCGTCGACTTGCCCGCATTCATGGCGGCGTAGGAGAAGTAGAGCTTGGCCATGGCGCACTATTGCGGGATTCGCTGTGCTGCAGAGTCTAGTTCTCCGGCGGCTTCGGTCCGCCGTGCTCGCCGAACCAGACCAGCGTGTTGTTGACCTTGGCGATCAGGCCCGAGGGCCGGGCCGCGATGTCATGGAAGGAGCCGGGAATGCGCACGAGGCGCGTCGGCACGTTCCGCATCCGCAGCGCGGTGTAATACTGCTCGGCCTCCGAAATCGGTGTGCGCAGGTCCGCTTCGCCGGAGAGCACGGCGGTCGGCGTCTTCACATTGCCCACGCGCGAAAGCGGGGAACGCTGCCAGTACTGTTCCTGATGCTCCCACGGCGGGCCCGGAAACCAGTAGCGGTAGAAGAAGTTCGTGCCGTCTGCGGTGAGGACGAAGCTCGTCCAGTTGATCACCGGCTTCTGGACCATGGCGGCTGCGAAGCGGTCCGTCGTGCCGACGATCCACGCCGTGAGTACGCCGCCGCCGGAACCGCCGGTGACGAAGAGCTTGGTCGGGTCGATCGGTTCGCGCGCGATGGCGGCGTCGACGACGCTCATGAGGTCGTCGTAGTCCTTCGACGGATAGGCGTGATGGATGAGGTTGCCGAATGCCCCGCCATAGCTCGTCGACCCGCGCGGGTTGGCATAGACCACGATGTAGCCGGCGGACGCGTACATCTGCACTTCCGCTGCCCAGTTGGGGCCGTACGCCGTGAACGGACCGCCGTGGATCTCGAGCAGCAGCGGGTACTTCTTCGACGCGTCGAAGTCCGGCGGGCGCACCACCCACGCTTCGATCTCGCGACCGTCGGCGGAGGATTTCGCGGTCAGCAACGTGGCGCCGGGTATGGTCTTGCCGGCGAAGAGATCGTCGTTGAGTCGCGTGAGCTGGCGTGCGCCGCCGCCCGTGGACACTGCGATGTTCGCAGGCTGTGTCGCGGAGCCGACGGTTGCGGCGACCGCGCCGTTGCGCGCGAGCGAGAAGGCGCCGCTGGTGTAGGGCCGTCCCGGATCCATGCCGCCGACATTGCCGATGAGCGTCGTCACCGCACCGCCATTCACGCCGATGCGGCCGATCTTCGCCTGGCCGTGGTCTTCGTAGAGGAACACGATCGCGCGGCCATCGCGTGTCCACTCGGGACGCGTGATGTCGCGGTCGAAGCGGGCGGTGAGCGAGCGTGGATTGGCGCCGTTCGCATCAGCCACCCAGAGTTCGGTGACCTGATAGCCCTGTTCGCGATCGTCGAAACCGACGTAGGCCAGACGCGCGCCGTCGGGCGACAGTGTCGGATCGGCGTCGGGACCTTTGCGCGTGGTGAGGCGTGCAATCGAACCATCGGCGATCGTCAGCGCATACACATCGGATTCCACCGGCGCTGTCTGCCAGTTCTCTTCGGCGTTGGCGGAGAAATAGAGCTTCGCGGCGTCGCCGCTCCACGAGAGGCGCCCGTCATGGTTGCGCGGCGCCCAGGTGAGTTGACGCGGACTACCGCCGTCGGCGGGCAGCACAAATATCTGCGTGAAACCGGCATTGAGGAAGCCGTCGCCATCGGCGCGATAGACGAGCGTGTCGACGACGCGGGCGGGCGGCGCCCATTCGGCGCCTTCGGGCTTCGGCGGCATGCCGGCGGGATCGCGGCCCTTCTCCGTCACGAAACTCTGGAAGGCGAGCGTGCGACCGTCAGGCGACCAAGTGAGGTTCTGCGCCGCCGAAGGCAGGCGCGCGAGCGTCGCGGACTGGCGCGTGTCGAGATAGAAGATGCGGACTTCTGCGCCCGTCTGTTCGGTCGCGGTGTAGGCGATCGCGCGGCCGTCCGGAGACCATACCGGGCTGCTGTAGCTCCCCGCGCCCTGCACGAGCGGGCGGTGGTTCTGACCATTGGCGTCGACGAGCCAGATGGAACGGCGGAAGCGATCCTTCATCACGTCGCCGGAGACGCGGACATAGGCGACGCGCGAACCGTCCGGCGCGATGGCCGGGCCGGCGGCCCACTCCATGGCGAAGACGTCGGCGGCCTCGAACTTCGTCGAAGGCGCGCGACGCGGATCGGCGGCGGTCGCGCTGCCCACGCAGAGCAGAATGGCGGATGCGACGAGCGCGCGGATGATCATGTGGAGCCCCATGGTTTGCGCGCACGCTAGCGTGCGACGCGCGCGGGGCAAAGGCGTACGCTTAATGGACGAATGCGCCTCAAAGAAACCGCGTCAGCCTTCCGCGGATAATCTCCTCGGCCTCGCGCATGATACGGTCGATCAGTTCCTTGCAGGTGGGGATGTCGTGGATGAGGCCCGCGACCATGCCGCATGACCACGCGCCCGCGTCCATTTCCCCGTCGATCATGATCTTCGGATAGACGCCCGCCACTTCCTCGATGATGTCCTCGAACTTGATGGCCGCGCCGAGCTCTTTTTCCTTGACGATCAGGCGTTCCACGGCGGCGTTGGTGAGCACGCGCTCGGTGTTGCGCAAGCCGCGCATGACGAGGCGCGTGTCGAGTTCGCTGGCGGCGACGATCGCGCGCTTCACGTTCTCATGCACGGGCGCTTCCTTCGTCGCGATGAAGCGCGTGCCCATGTTCATGCCTTCCGCGCCCATGGCGAGCGAAGCGACGAGCGAGCGTGCATCGGCCATGCCGCCGGACGCCACGAAGGGGATCTTCAGTTCATCGGCCGCGCGCGGCAGCAGGATCATGTTAGGCACGTCGTCTTCGCCGGGATGGCCGCCGCACTCGAAGCCATCGACGCTCACCGCATCGCAGCCGATGGCTTCGGCTTTCAGCGAGTGGCGCACGCTGGTGCATTTGTGGATGACCTTCACGCCCGCTTCCTTGAGCGCGGGCAGCCACTTCGCAGGATTGTTGCCGGCGGTTTCCACCGCCTTCACGCCGCCGTCGATGATCGCCTTAACGTAGCCGGGGTAATCCGGCGCGGTCATCACGGGCAGGAAGGTGAGGTTCACGCCGAAAGGTTTGTCGGTCATGTCGCGGCACTTGGCGATTTCCGCCGCGAGCAGTTCCGGCGTGCGCTGCGTCAGGCCGGTGATGATTCCGAGGCCGCCCGCGTTGGAGACGGCGGCCGCAAGTTCGGCGAAGCCCACGAAGTGCATGCCGCCCTGGATGATCGGGTGCTGGATGCCGAACATTTCGGTGATGCGGGTCTTCATGTGGGTTCCTCCGTGGTTGGGGAGAAACTGCGTCAGCGGACGGCGTTGCGCAATGGACTTCGGCCCCCGCATGCCCTTACCCACGCGTCAACAGGAGACCTGCATGAACGAATTCGTCGAGACCCTTTCCACCCACGCCGCGTTCGGGGGCGTGCAGGGCTTCTACCGCCACAAGTCGGACGAGACGAAGACGCCGATGCGCTTTTCGGTGTTCACGCCGCCGCAGGCTGCGGAGCGCCACGTGCCGGTCCTGTTCTGGCTGTCGGGGCTCACCTGCACGGAGGACAATTTCACCGTGAAGGCGGGCGCGCAGCGCGTCGCCGCAGAACTCGGTCTGATGATCGTCGCGACCGACACTTCACCGCGCGGCGAAGGCGTCGCGGACGATCCCGACGGCGCCTATGACATGGGTCTGGGCGCGGGCTTCTACGTCGACGCCTCGCAGCAGCCATGGGCGCGCAACTATCAGATGTACGCCTATGTCGCGCACGAGATCTGGAACGTAATTGCGCACGATTTTCCATCCGACTTGTCGCGCGCGGGCATTTTCGGTCATTCCATGGGCGGGCATGGCGCGCTGACCATCGGCCTGAAACATCCGGAAAAATACCGCTCGATCTCAGCCTTCGCACCGATCGTCTCGCCGCTGAATTGTCCGTGGGGCGAGAAGACGTTGAAGGGCTATCTCGGCCCCGATCGCGCCGCGTGGCGCGCCTACGATGCGTGCGCGCTGATCGAGGACGGCGCGCGCGCGAAGGAACTGCTCGTCGATCAGGGCGACAAGGACCAGTATCTCGAAACGCAGCTGAAGCCGCATCTGCTCAAGGCCGCCTGCGAGAAGGCGGGCATTCCGCTCACGCTGCGGATGCAGACCGGCTACGACCACTCCTACTTCTTCATGGCGAGCTTCATGGAAGATCACCTGCGCTGGCACGCGGAAAGGCTGTAGTACTATCGCTCAAGTCTCCGTCATTCCGGACGCGCTGAAAGCGCGATCCGGAACCCAGGGGATTGGATGAGCTTGAACACCGTCCATTCCGGGTTCGCATTCCGTGCGCCCCGGAATGACGGTGCGTGAGTGTTGCGCCCCCGCGAACTGCATCGCCGCAAGCTGCGCATAAAGCCCGCCCTTCGCGACGAGCGATGCGTGATCGCCTTCCTCCACCACGCGCCCGCCGTCCATCACCACGATGCGATCGGCTTCCAGCACAGTGGCCAGGCGGTGCGCGATAATCAATGTCGTGCGGCCCTTGCGCGCTTCGGCGAGCGCGGCCTGCACGTGCCGTTCGTTCTGCGCATCGAGCGCGCTTGTGGCTTCATCGAGCAACAGCACCGGCGCATCGCGCGCCAATGCCCGCGCCAGCGACAGGCGCTGACGCTCGCCGCCGGAGAGCGCGCGTCCGCGATCGCCGACATCGGCGCCGAGCCCGCCGCGCGGTTCGAGGAACGGCCATGCCTCCGCACGCCGCGCCGCGCGTTCGAGATCGGCGTCGCTCGCATCGGGACGACCGAGGCGGATATTGTCGCCGGCGGAACCGGAGAAGAGATGCGCGTCCTGCGACACGTAGGAGAAACGCTCGCGCCAGTCGCGCGGATCGGCGGCGCGGGCTTCGACGTTGTCGAGAAACACCTGGCCGGACGAGGGATCGTAGAAGCGCAGCAGCAGACGGAAGACCGTCGACTTGCCCGCGCCGGACGGGCCGACGAGTGCGACGGTTTCGCCGGGGCGCACTTCGAGTGTGAAGCCGTTGAGCGCAGAACGCGCCCCTGATTCGGGATAGGCAAACGACACTTCCGCGAAGCGGATCGCGCCCCGTCCCGGCGTTGGCAGCGCGACGGGGTTGGGGGGCGCCGCGATCTCCGGTTTCTCCGCGAGGATCTGCGTGAGGCGTTCGGTGGCGCCCGACGCCTTCAGCACATCGCCCCAGACTTCCGAGAGCATCGCGCCGTTGCCGGCGGCGAGGATCGCGAACAGCACGAACTGCGCGAGCGCGCCCGGCGTCATCTCGCCCGACAGCACCGATCGCGCGCCGAGCCACAGCACGAGCGCGACACCGAGGAACATCACGCCGATGGCTCCGGCGGTGAGCTGTGCGCGTGCGCCGATGCGTTTGCGCGCCGCTTCGAAGGCGCGTTCCACGGCGTTTCGGAATCGCGCGCGCATGTCGTCCTCGCGGCCGAAGGCCTGCACGGTGTCGATGGCGTCGATGCTCTCGGAGGCGGCGGCGGACGCATCGGCGATGCGGTCCTGCGCGGTGGTGGAAAGCCCGCGCACCTTGCGGCCGAACAGCAGAACAGGGCCGAGCATGGCGGGAATGATGAGCAGCAGCAGGCCGGCGAGTTTGGCGTTTGTCACCACAAGCATCGCAGCGGCGCCGACCAGCGTGATCGACGCGCGCGTGGCGATGGAGGCCGTCGAACCGACGAGGTTCTCGATCAGCGCCGCGTCCACGGTGAGGCGCGACAGCACTTCGCCGGTGCGCACCTTCGCGAAATAGCCCGACGACAGCGAGAGCAGGTGGTCGTAGACATCGGCGCGCAGGTCCGCGACCACGCGCTCGCCGATCTTCGACACGAAGTAGAAGCGCGCCGCCGAGAAGAGCGCCATCAGCAGCGCGACGCCGCCGAGGCCGAGAAAGGCGCGGTCCACCGCGCCCGTATCGCCCGCCGCGAAGCCATGATCGATCACGCCGCGAAACGCCACGGGCACCGCAAGGCTTGCCGCAGCGGCGAGCACGAGAAAGATGACGGCGCCGATTACATCGCCGCGACGGCGCGTGAGATAAGGCAGCAGCCGACGCAACGGTCGCACGTCCCGCGCGCGTTCGCGCTTTTCAGCCGCGATGGCGACGCCTGCGGCGTTTTCTGCGCCGTAGCTGGGGCGATCGGCGACGTCGTTCGTGCTCATCGCATCGCCGTCCAGCGCAGATGGTTCTTCACCACTTTCGCCGCGTTGTGCCCCGGCGCGCCGGTGACGCCGCCGCCGGGGTGCGTGCCGGAGCCGCATTGGAAGAGCGCCTTGATCGGCGTGCCATAGGCGCCGTGGCCGAGCACGGGACGTGCGGAGAAGAGCTGATCGAGCGACAGCGCGCCGTGCATGATGTCGCCGTCGACGAGGCCGAACGTGCGCTCGAGATCGAGCGGGGAGAGCACCTGCCGCGCGATGACGGATTTCTCGAATCCGGGCGCGAATTTTTCCACGGTCTGGATCATCAGGTCCGCGACGTCGTCGCGCGCATCGTCCCACGAGGCGCCGTTCGGCAGATGCGGCGCGACCTGCTGGCAGAAGAGGCTCGCGACGTGCTGGCCGGCAGGCGCAAGGCTGTCGTCGACGACGGAGGGGATCAGCATTTCCACGATCGGTTCGCGCGAGACGCCGTAGGCGCGCGCGTCCGCGTAGGCGCGGTCCATGTAGGCGAGGCTCGGCGCCATGATGACGCCGGCGGTGAGATGGTCGCCCGGTTCCGGCTTCGATGTGAAGCGTGGCAGTTCGGAGAGCGCGACATTCATGCGCATCGTGCCGGAGCCGCAGCGATAGCGTTCGATACGTTCGCTGAAATCCGCTGAGAGGTGCGAGGGATCAACGAGCTTTTGAAAGAGGAGTTTCGGATTGAGATTGGAGATCACGGTGCGCGCGCGGAACGTCTCGCCTTTCTCCGTGACGACACCCACCGCGCGGCCGTTTTCGACGAGCACCTCGCGCACGGCTTCGTTCACGCGGATATCGACGCCGCGCTCGCGGCAGCAGGCCGCCATTGCCTGCGTGATCGCGCCCATGCCGCCGATGGCGTGGCCCCATTGCCCGCGCTTGCCGTTCACCTCGCCGAAGACGTGGTGCAGCAATACATAAGCCGAGCCCGGCGTGTAGGGGCTCGCATAATTGCCGACGATGGAATCGAAACCGAGCACGGCTTTCAACGGTTCGCTCTCGAACCAGTGGTCGAGCCAGTCGCCGGCGGATTTGGTGAAGAGATCGAGCACGTCGCGCTTGCCGACGATATCGAGCTTGGTCAGTCGGCTCGCGGCGCCGAAGCCCGACAGCATTTCCGTGAACGCCTCGCGCCAGCCACGCTCGACGAGATTGGGCGGCGCCTTCATCGCGAGATCGCGCAGCACGTCGGCGATGGCCTCGAGGCGCGTTTCGTAGGCGGGGAGACGCTCGGCGTCCTTGGCGGAAAACCGCGCGACTTCGGCCTGCGTGATACCGGGGCCGGTCATGAAACTGTTCCCGTCCGGCAGCGGCAGGAAATTCGAGACCTTGCGCTCGATGATCTTCAGGCCGTGGCGATGCAGATCGAGATCGGCGATCACCTCCGGCTGCAGCAGCGACACCGTGTAGGACGCGACCGAATTGCGAAAGCCCGGATGGAATTCCTCCGTCACCGCGGCGCCGCCGACGATGTGGCGCCGCTCCAGCACCACGACCTTCGCGCCCGCCGCCGCGAGGTATGCCGCGCACGTCAGCCCGTTGTGGCCCGCGCCGATGATCACTGCGTCTGTCATGGGTGGGGGATAGCTTGGTTTGCAGCGGTGCGCACCCTTCTCCCCGCGAGGGGGAGAAGGTGTCGACGAAGTCGACGGATGAGGGGGCGTCCGGGCGATTGGCCGCTGCAGCCGGTTTCATCCTGACACTCGCCCCCTCATCCGACCGCTTCGCGGCCACCTTCTCCCCCTCGCCGGGGCGAAGGGTAATTTGCGCTCAACGTTCCGGCCATTTTTGATAAGCCACGCCCTCTGGCTCGCGTCGTTGCGCGCGCTAACATCGCCCCCATGTCCAAACTCACGATCTACGGCGACTCCATCAGCGGCAACTGCCTGAAGGCGAAGTGGGTGGCCACGCGCCTTGCGATTCCGTTTGACTGGATCGAGACGAGCGTCGTCGAAGCGGCGACGCGGACGCCGCAGTTTCTCGCGCTCAATCCGTGGGGACAGGTGCCGTTGGCGGTGCTGGCGGACGGGCGCACGCTGTCGCAGTCCAACGCGATCATGCTGCATCTGGCGGAGGGCAGCGATCTCATTCCCGCCGACGCGTATGCGCGCGCGAAGATGTTCGAGTGGCTGTTCTGGGAGCAGTACAGCCACGAGCCGGTGATCGCCGTACGCCGCTTCCGCGTGAAATTCCAGAAGCTCCGCGATCAGGAGATCGACGCGTCGCTTCTGCCGAAGGGCAACGCCGTGCTGGCGCGGATGGAGGAGGCGCTTGCAGACAGCGCCTATTTCGTCGGCGACGCGCTCACGCTCGCCGACATCGCCCTCGTCGCCTATACGCGCTGGGCGGGCGAGGGCGGCTTCGATCTCTCGAACTTTCCGCGCGTGCAGACATGGATCGCCCGCGTCGAGCGCGATCTCGGACTGCCGCCGACGTGAGGTTTCAGACCGACAGCGCTTCGGCGATGCGGATGACGTCGTCGAACGCCTGGCTCTGCGGATGGCGCACGCAGATCGGGGTCTGGCTGCGGATGGCGTCGCCCACGCGCGGATCGCGGCACACCACGCCCGCGAGCGGGGGGCGCACGCCGAGATACTTCTCCGTCGCCTTCGCGAGCTGTTCATAGACGCGCCGTCCCGACGTGCGGTTGTCGGCCATGTTCACCACCACCCATGGCTGGGCGTTGGGCTGTGCGAGGCGCAGCAGCTTCAGGAACGCATAGGCGTCGGTCAGCGCGGTCGGGTCTTCCGTCGTCACCACCACCACGCGGTCGGCGGCGCGCGCGAAACGCATGACATTGGGATCCACGCCGGCGGCGCAGTCGAGCAGGATGCGATCATACAAAGGCGCGAGCTGCGTCACGCCCTGCGCGATGCGATGCACTTCCTCGAGCTTGAGACTCGCGAGCGCGCCCGAGCCCGAATGGCCGGGCAGGAGATCGAAGCCGCCCTGACGTCCGGGGCCGCCGAGAATGGGCGTCACCGCCGCATCGAGTTCGAGCCAGCCGCGCATGACCGACGAGAGGTCCGCTTCCGGCCGCACGCCGAGCTGGATGTCCACATTGGCGAGGCCGATGTCGCAATCGACAAGCAAAGCCCGCCGGTTCGTGCGCCCGAACGCGCACGCGAGGGAGACCGAAAGCCAGGTCTTGCCGACTCCGCCCTTGCCCGACGCGATCGCAAGGATCGGCGCGGAGCTGGTGCGCGAGGCTTGGGCGCGCTTTGCGGCCAGCACCATGACTTCCCCTTGAAGTGTTCTGGCCCTTGAAGTGTTCTGGCCCGAAAGTGTTCTAGAGAGGCACAGTCGGGCATCAGCATTGCCGAGCCGTTGACGTTTTTGACCTTTGGGCAAAATTTGCGTGTCTTTTCAGTAAATTGCAGCGGCAAATTCGTTTCTGAAAAGCAATGAGTGTGAATCGGCGTTAGCCATGATGGGGCATTTTCGCCTTTTGCAGGTGCGCGGTCCGGCATGAATGCCGGAGCAAGATTACAGTCAGGTAGTCCGATCGCGGACTCGTTCGTCCCTCGCTCTCCAGTACCGCCGGCTTCAGCCGGCCAACCGTTTCCCCTTGGCGCGCATGATGCCGGCTGGAGGCCGGCGCTCCCGGCGCACATTTTTCAGCAAAACAATCCGACCGGGTCGCAAGCTGTCCGACACTTCTCCCCACGTCGCGCCGGGATGGTCCCGTCGTCACGGAGAGGAGGGCCAGAGATGCACGTCGTTCGACCGCTACGTCACCGCCGCCAAGCCTACGCCGCTGCAGCGCGCGAGCTGCACCTCTGGCTGCTGCAGGTTCTCGCGTGGGGGGCGACCCGTGTGCGGCTGCCACGCATCCTGCGTCTCGATTTCCAGGATGAAGTACGCAAAGCGCGCCGCGACATCCGCTTGCTGATCTTCCTCGGGATGTGCTCGCGCATGACGTTTCGCAAAGATCGACCAAGCTTCACGCGCCGGCCGCATGGCATAGCCGGCTATCGGCGCCGCCGACTGCGCCTGCTACGCACCTACACGCGTGGGATTGCGCTGCGCACGCTTCGTGACATGCGCGATGCGCTCAAGGATTTCCACGAGACCGTGAAGCGCGCCATCGCGCGCTTGCCCAGGAACGGCGTTGCGCCCGGCGCCGTCGTCACGGTGATCGCCGTGACGATTGCTCTGGGCGCGTCTGCCCCGGCGCCTGCGCCCGAAGCTGCAGACACGTCATAGCCTGGAGCGCGGGCGACTTCGCCCGCTTTCGACAATCGCCATGGGCGGGGTCGCCCATGCTCCGTTTGCCGCGCGAGATTCCTCGGAGTCTGGCCCGCGCACGTCCGTGTTCACAGAGGTAAAGAAATGTCTGGCGCACCCGACAGGATTCGAACCTGTGACCCCTGCCTTCGGAGGGCGCGTTGTGGCGGTTTTCCGGTGCTTCCTGCTGTTTACCCGGCATCTCTAGGCTATTATGATCGCTGCTGTTTTCCAGCATAGGGAAAGGCAGCGGTTAGGCCGGAATATACCGGCATTTGCTTCCTGCTGCTTCCTATATGCTTCCTGTAGCGTTTGGAGGCCGAATGCCGAAGCTCACAAAACGGCTGATAGACAGCCTCGAAACCAGGGCCAGCGACTATTTCGAATGGGATGATGATCTTCCCGGATTCGGTGTGCGGGTGTGGCCGACTGGCCGGAAGGTCTATGTCGCGCAATACCGCGCTGGCGTTCGCACCCGGCGCGTCAAGATCGGCACTCACGGCGCGTTGACGTTGGAGGAAGCCCGGAAGGAAGCGAAGGGCATCCTCGGCGACGTGGCGCGCGGCGAAGACCCGCAGGGGGATCGGGTGACGCGGCGCAAGTCCCTCACCATAAAGGAGCTGTGCGACAATTATCTTCAGGCTGCCGAGCGCGGCTTGATCATGGGCAAGGGCGGCAAGCCGAAAAAGGCATCCACGCTCTACACCGATCGCGGCAGGATCGATCGGCACATAAGGCCACTTCTCGGCTCGAAGCTTGTGCGCGACGTGACCCAGGCGGATGTAAGCCGGTTCATCCGCGACGTTGCCAGCGGCAAGACGGCGACAGTGGAGAAGACCGAGCGAAAGCGCGGCAAGGCGATCGTGGAAGGCGGCACCGGCACGGCGGCCCGAACCGCTGGCCTTCTCGGCGGCATCCTATCCTTCGCCGTTTCCGAAGGCGTGATCCCGTTCAACCCCGCGACCGGCGTGAAGCGGCCAGCCGATAAACGACGCCAGCGGCGCTTGACTGCTGCCGAGTTCCGGGAGCTGGGCAAGGCTCTTGCCGCTGCCGAGGCCGACGCGGAAACCGGCCAGGGCATCAATGGCGCATGGCTGCTTATCCTCACCGGCTGCCGCCTCGGCGAAATTGAAAACCTGAAATGGTCGGAAGTCGATCCCGATGGCGGATGCTTCAGGCTCGAAGACTCGAAGGAAGGCGCTTCCGTTCGCCCGATGGGGCGGCCAGTGTTCGACGTGCTGGCGAAGATAGACCGCGAAAAGGAAAACCCCTTCGTGCTGACCGCGATGCGTGGCAGCGGAGCCTTCGGCGGGATGCCTGGCGCATGGCGTCGGATTATGAAGCGTGCCGAGCTGGAAGGCGTCACGCCTCACACCCTTCGGCATTCCTACGCCAGCGTGGCCGGTGATCTTGGCTTCACCGAAAGCACGATCGCCGCGATGCTGGGCCATGCGGCGGGATCGGTGACTTCTCGCTATGTCCATCACCTCGACAGCGTGTTGATCGCTGCCGCCGACAAGGTGGCGCGGACTATCCACGGGATGATGACGGGAGCCGAAGGGAAGGTGGTGCAACTGCCGAGCCGGAAGCGCAAAGCCTGAAATCCGCGCGCGGAGTCGATTTTAGGTGGTGGAACAAGGTGGAACGGTGGAACAGCCTTGATATTAAAGGTGAAATCCTGTTCCACCGGCACAAGCGGCAGGTGGAACAGGTGGAACAAACTAGCGTTTGTGACACCGTTGGCCACCGCAGAGGGTGCGGTTACCCCTGCGATAGCCAGGGGATGTGTAAGATAGACCTACGTATTTGCATACTTTAAGGCCGTTGCTCGGATTCGTTCTGTGTATTCATAAATGTGGTCGAGGCTGTCGATAGGCACACGTTCCTCGGAATCTAAATCGAAAAGGGTTATATACTTTGTGTTTCCATTGAAGTGAAGACGGGTTAAAGGTCTTCTATTATTGTTATCAACAAGAATAGCGCAATATGACTTAGCATCGCGCATTTTCAGCCTTGCCGGTTTTACAATGTCGCGCACAATTGCCTTTATAATCATAAAGCCTTCGATTTCTTCTTCAGTCGTTTCGATTTCCGGCTCTTCTCCAGCGCCCGTTGCAACTTCCTCAAGCACCTGTTCCGTATCGGCCAGCGCTGAGGAAAGCCTGCTCTTTACCGAATCTCTTATGATTTCGCGAAAAGCCGTTCTGACAAGCACTGTGAACTGATCTCGCACAGACGCGGTGAACCGACCAGTGTACAACCCGGTTGCCAGCAAACGGACCAAATCCTCGGGGGGCGTCTCCATCATTTCATTTATGGCGAGCTTAAGTGCGGATGTATATTTTAGGCGCTCCGCAGTTGCCAGGATGCCCGCAACGTCAAAGCCTGACTTCTCAAACTTCTTCAACTCGGCAAGCATCGGGCTTTGAAGGTCAGAGAGATCGAAAGTCAAAAAGGGCCTTGTGTCGAGTTTGTTTGGCTCCTCCAAATCGGTATGAAAATGGAAGGTGCGACCGTTTGTTAAAATAGCGAACTTGGCCGCAGTGACAGTAAAATATCTGAACAGTTGAGCGAGGTGGACTTTGTCCAGCTGGGTGGTGATCGGCTTGCACTCGATTAGGATGCGGATTTCACCATCAAGTTTGATGGCATAGTCGACCTTCTCCCCCTTCTTTCCAACCGCATCAGCAGTGAATTCGGGGATCACCTCTCCGGGATCGAATACGTCATATCCGAGTGCTCGCAGAAATGGCAGCACTACAGCAGTTTTCACAGCTTCTTCAGTCACCATCGAACTTGAATGTGACCGCACTCGATCGGACAGTATTCGTAGGCTTTCTTCTACCGACATTAGATACTCCCAAATCGTATAGATAATGTGCCTGACTAGCCCCCCGCGACTCTATGCTCCCCCGCAGCGAGCTTCTTCAGCCGGACGCCCGGCCCTTCGCCATTTTCTTCCACGAAGATCACGCCAGCAGATTCGAGGGCCGAGCGGATAGCGGCCAGATTATTCGCGTTCGGCGATCGCCTGCCCTTCTCGAAATCCACAATCGTATTGCGCGACACATTCGCCTTCGCGGCCAACGCCGCTTGATCCATTTCCACGAGAGCGCGCCCGGCGCGGCACTGAGAAGGTAAAATGGTCATTATGCCCAACATTGCGCACCGTGTTGACAATGTGCCCTAGGTTGGGCACGATGCGCGATGTATAGCATAGCGCACAAACGGAGGCAAACGCATGACCAACGTGATCACCTTGGCAACCGCACGAGCTGCGCGCCGAAGCAGTATCACCGCGCACCCCGCCGACGACCTTTCTTTCATGGCGCGACGTTTGCCGAGCGGGAGCGGAATCAACTATTGGGTTGTCGAAGGCACGGGCAGCTATACTGCCGACTGTGAACTGGGCCGGAAACTTGCGGGCGATTATCTGGCCTACATTGGCACCCATCCGACCAATGGCAACGCCACTCTTCTCGGTTGCATCGCAAACGACATGATGCGCCGCGTTCGCGACGACGGACGTTTGAGTGGCATCGAAATTTCCTTCCTCGCAGCCGTCAACGAATGCGCGATGGGTTGGGGAGCCACTATCGCACCATGTCTGCAATAGGCTGATGAGCGCGACGGTCTGGCTCGCCTCTATCGATCGGTGGAGGCGGTCTTTTTGCGTAGCCAAAACCTTGCGGGGTGTCCCTGTAGCTTTTTACTTGCGGAGGTTTCCCGCAAGGTTTATGTAGAGGGACAAGATACCAGATAGGCACGAATCGCATGAGCGTAGAGCGGGAACATTTCGAACAGTGGCGCGACGGTGAGTTTGACGACTTTGCCGCCGAGGTGATCACGACGCTTTCGACCAATGCCCTTCGCGACCTTCAGCGTTGGTGTGCTCTTCGTGCCTCCGGTGGCGGTGGTCGCGGCAAGAAGCGGACGTGGGGTCGCGTTGCGCTCTGCAAGGGAGCGATGATCGCCGAGCTGCGCAAGGCTGGACTGTCTCTTCAGATGGCCGCCCGCGTTGCCTTCTATCAGTGGAATATTCAGCCGAGCAATTCCTACGATCCGATGCTTCGCTTTCCCAAGTGGGAAGAGCTTGATCAGCCGATCTTGGACGCCAGCGCCCGCGAGAAAGGCGAACACGCAGTGAAGAAGTGGCTGACCGATGCTTTCGCGTCCCCGATTCACGATGCCGACTTCGACAGCTACATTCATGTGGTCAATGGCAGCTTCGTCATCGCGGAAGCGGCAGTTGTGCCGCAATTCCGCACCCCTGATTTTGAAGGGGGCGGAAAAGCCTTCTTTGACTTGTTCTTCGTGATCGTCGGTCGCATCGCAGACGACGGATCGACCTTCTATAGCTGGCACCGTCCGCGCCGGAAACGGATGTTCAACAAAGACGAACACGCCAGGTGGGAAGCGGCGAAAGCTGAAGGCGTTGAAATCATGGATTTCATGAAGACGCTGGGGCCGGACCGCAACTTCATCGAAGAACAGTACAGCGACGAAATTAGCCTCGACTTCCTTCAGTATCAGTTAGAGCCAGAGGCCAATACCGAGAAGGCGACGAACGCCTTTTCGAACTTCACGGTGAAGACGAGCGTGAATGTGACGCTCGCGATGCGCATGGCGATGCGGAGGGCGATGAACCTGCCCGTGATCGACCAGTAGAAAAGGAACAACTGATGACTGAAGAATTGAAACCCGCTTCGGCGGGAACGGCGGAGCCTTGCCTTCCGCCCGCCCTTCGCAAGCCTCGCCTTCGTCGGTGGGAAGCTGCCGACTATCTGAAGATCGTTCACGGGATCGAGGTTGCCCCGGCAACGCTCGCGAAGTGGGCTTCGGTCGGTGGCGGCCCTGCCTATCAGAAAGTGAACCGCACCCCGCTCTATCCGACCGTGGAGCTGGATAGCTGGGCTGCCGACAAGCTGGGCGATCCCGTCCGCAACACCTCTCACGGCTAGGACTGGATCGTGCTGGATTTCGCCCGCATCAATGCCGCCGCGATTGCCGCACTGCCGTCGCTCTTGGCGCGGTGGCTGCCCGATGGTCGCCGCGTCGGCCACGAATGGGTGGCGCGCAATCCTCGGCGATCGGATCGCAACCCCGGAAGCTTTCGGGTGAACATGAACACCGGCAAATGGGCCGACTTCGCCACCGACGAAAGCGGCGGTGATCCGGTGAGCCTTGCCGCCTATCTGGCAGGAACCGGCCAGGCCGAAGCCGCCCGCGCCCTCGCTGACATGCTGGGGGTGAAGTGATGATGAACGCGATGTTTGCGCCCTTGTCGCCCGATGAAATCGCGCTGGCCGAAAGCCCCGCACCGAAGGCAGGCGAGAAGCTGCCAATCGTTCCCGTTCCCGATGACGCGCCCGCCATGCAGTTCCGGCACCCGAAGCTTGGGGAGCCGGTGAAGTCTTGGCCGTACCACGATCCCGAAGCCCGTTTGTTCGGCTACGTCGCCCGGTTCGACTATGTGGACAATGCTGGCAATCCGGCGAAGGATTATCTGCCGATCACCTATTGCGACCTCGGCAAAGGCCGTCGCGCCTGGCGCGCGAAGGGCATTCCCGAACCGCGCCCGCTCTATAACCTGCCCGGCATCGTCACCCGCACCGATGCCCCTATCATCGTTGCCGAGGGCGAGAAGGCCGCCGACGCTGCCGCGATCCTCTTCCCCGATATGACAGCGACCACGCCGCCGCATGGCGCGAAGTCGCCGCACAAGGCCGATTGGTCCGCTGTCGCGGGGCGCACCGTAATCATTGCGACCGACAATGACGAAGCCGGGCAGCAATTCGGCGATAAGGTTTGCGAACTGGCGCGCGCGGCGGGCGCTGCCGCCGTCCTGCACCTTCCGCCCGATCGCCTCGGCGCATGGATATGGATGGATGGCGAGAAGGCGCTTCGCGAAGGCGTGATCCCGAAAGGCTGGGATATTGCCGACGCGATCGAAGAGGGCTGGACCGCCGAGGCCGTCGCCGAGCTGAAGAACGATCCGGCATTCCTTCCGCCCTATCGCGATGCCGAAGAGCGCGAAACCCTTCGCCGCGTTGCCGCTGGCGAGCCGGAAGAGCTGACCCGGTGGCCGTTCCGCGTCGTCGCCAATGGCGTCGAAAAGCGCATCGAACGCGCCGACAAGGAAACCGGCATCATCACGATCGAATGGAAGTGGTTTTGCTCGCTTCTCGAAGTGGTCGCCGAAACCCGTAGCACCGAAAGCGAAGATTGGGGCCGCCTCTTGCGCGTCACCGATCGCGATGGCCGCACGAAGGAATGGAGTATGCCCATGCGGCTGCTGGCCGGTGACGGCACGGCCTACCGCGAACACCTGCTTTCCCTCGGCATGATCATGGCACCGGGCCGCTTCGCCCGTGATGCGCTGCACGAATACATTTCCACCGCGCGGCCAGAACTGAAGGCGCGTTGCGTCAATCGCCTCGGCTGGGGCGGGCGCGCTTTCGTCCTTCCCCGCCAGACCTTCGGAGACAACTAGAATGGCCGAACGGATCATATATCAAAGCGACGGCATGGCCGACGATCCCTATCGCGTCGGTGGTGAGTTGGGCGGATGGCAGGACGGCCTTGCCCGTTATGCCGTTGGCAATTCCCGCCTTGCCTTCGCGATAAGCGCCGCCTTCGCCGGGCCGCTCTTGCTGCCCGCCGAGGCCGAATCCGGTGGCTTCCATTTTCGCGGCGGCTCTTCGATCGGCAAGACCACAGCGCTTCAGGTGGCCGGATCGATATGGGGCGGGCGCGACTTTCCCCGCACCTGGCGCGCGACTTCGAACGGGCTGGAATCGGTGGCGCTGATGCACTGCGACACCCTCTTGTTGCTCGATGAAATGGGCCAGTGCGATAGCCGGGAAGTCGGCCAGGTCGCCTACATGCTGGCGAACGGCCAGGGCAAGACCCGCGCCGGGCGAAGCGGTGAAGCGCGCCGCGCTGCCCGGTGGCGCACCCTCTTCCTTTCGACGGGCGAGATCGGCCTTGCCGACAAGATCGCCGAGGATGGCAGGGGCCGCCGAGCGGCAGCCGGGCAGGAAGTCCGCATTGTGGATATTCCGGCAGATGCGGGCGCGGGCATGGGTATCTTCGAAACCCTTCATGGCTTCCCGTCCGCCGACGCCTTCGCCCGGCACCTGAAGGCGGCTGCCGGTGAGCATTTCGGCCACGCTTCCCACGCCTATCTTGATCGGCTGACCCGCGACTTCGATGGGATCGCGCCGGTTGTCAGCGGCTTTCAGAATGAATTTGTCGCCGAGAACTGCCCGCCGAACGCCGATGGACAGGTGAGCCGCGTTGTCGCGCGCTTTGCCCTTGTGGCTGCCGGTGGCGAAATGGCAACGGCCTTCGGTGTCGTGCCGTGGGAGCCGGGTGAGGCGACCAGGGCCGCCGCGAAGTGCTTTCGCGATTGGCTCGAAACGCGCGGCGGGATCGAACCGGCTGAAGAACGGGAAGCCGTGTCTGCCGTTCGCCGGTTTATCGAGCTGCACGGCAATTCCCGCTTCGAGCCGATGGGCAACCTTGTCCCCACCAACAGCATGGGCGGGCCGCTCGATACGCGCATTCAGAACCGGGCGGGCTTCCGCCGCCGTGATGATGAAGGCGGCATCGAATACATCGTGCTTTCTGAAGTGTGGCGCAGTGAAGTGTGTGCCGGGCTTGATCCGGTGGCGGTGGCGAAGACGCTGGCAAACCGCAATCTCTTGATCGCGGGCGAAGGCAATAAGTTTCAGAAGAATACCCGGCTTCCCGGCTTTTCCAATTCCGTACGCTGCTACGTGATCACGTCCGGCATCCTTGGCGACAACGAAGGGGATGATGCCCGTGCCTAACTTGGCCCGCTTCGCGACTTTCGCACAAGGCATCGGCGCTGTTCCACCTGTTCCACCGGCTTCTATAGGTGGTGGAACAGCCGATGGAACACAGGAACACACGCAATATCAATGGGATAGGAATTCTGTTCCACCTGTTCCACCTGTTCCACCTCAAAACAACGATGCTTGGAACGAAAGCGACCTTCTCGACGCATATGAAGAGCGCGCCGCGATCATGGAATATGATGGCGGATTGCCCCGGCACGTAGCCGAAGCCCTCGCTTGGATGGAAGTCTTCGGCGATCGGGCAAGGGCAGCGTAAAACCCACGGAAATCCCTGAATTTCCTCGCCTTTTCAAGCACTTCTAAAGCCGCCCCAAGGGCCGTTTCTGCTTTGAATACTGGCGTTTTGCTCTGATCTTCATCGCGAATAAGGCGCGCGGGTGAAGATGTTCGAGGGCTTCAAGAAACTGATCGGATTGGAA
>Ga0163149_10003066_pt1 | contig 19420 bp, 14 predicted proteins | sample OliLakLV19MP5G1_FD_148604 | JGI IMG/M metagenome (GOLD analysis project Ga0163149, IMG submission 148604) | Freshwater microbial mat bacterial communities from Lake Vanda, McMurdo Dry Valleys, Antarctica - Oligotrophic Lake LV.19.MP5.G1 | ecosystem: Environmental > Aquatic > Freshwater > Lake >...
GCATCGTAATCCTGGCGATCGGGATCTGGTGCTTCGCCCCGTTCTGGTCTGCCGTCGGGCTGATTCTGCTGACCTGGTTTCATTGGGGCGATGGGGATCGCATGTATGAACAGGCAGGTGGGGGGGGTAAAGGATGGCTTTTTCTGGCTTGGCGGGGTTCATTGCCGATGCTGGTTCCCTTGCTCAACCATCCAGGCGATTATGTCGACGTATTACAGGGAGCGATCCGGGTAATTGATCCTTCGGCTGCCGGTCTCGGTTTACTGGATATCGCAGGTGATCCGATGTTTCGATTTGGCGTGGCGGTATTGCTGATGGTTCTGGGCGGAGTCTTCTGGTGGTGTGTAGGCAGGTTTCGTCAGGGCGCCCGAAGGTTGGTTCTGGAGGACTTGCTTCTAATTGGCGGATTTCTGCTGCTGCCTCCGCTGGCTTCCATCGGGCTGTATTTCATTTTCTGGCATTCTTGGCGGCATATTCACTTACTTGCGACGGCCCTGGGCCGACCCGTTGCCCAGGAGGGCGGGGGAGTAAACTGGACCTCTTTTTACCTGCGGGCGACTCCATTTACTTTGGCCGGGATCGGCTTTGTTGTGGGATTGGCTCTATTTGCCGGCCCCCGTCTGGGCGATGTCAACTTGTTGGTGGGGGTTTACCTGATCGTTCTCTGGGGATTGACCTGGCCGCATGCCGTTTTATGCCACCGGATGAGCCGCTTATTTGTGCCAATAGCAAATAAATATTCGTAAGCGAACTTGCATATATGCAAAGAAGGCTTAAGGTTTGCTGGTCCTGTCAAAATATCAAAATCAATTAAGGAGAATAAATGCCCGAACTGTCATTAGGTCAATACGAACTAGTCTATAATACATTATCACTGACGATTGCATGCATGTTTGCATCTTTCGTCTTCTTTGTGCTGACCAAAAACAACATCTCACCGCGATACCGTGGATCCGTCATCGCTTCTGCGCTGGTTGTATTCATCGCTGGCTACCACTACTTCCGGATTTTCGGAAGCTGGGAAGGAGCCTATCAAATCAATGCTGCTGGCGACGCCTGGACGCCGACAGGACTACCATTCAACGATGCTTACCGCTATGTCGACTGGCTGCTGACCGTGCCACTGTTGATGGTGGAACTGGTTCTTGTGCTGGCTTTAAGCAAAGAGCTGACAAAATCGCTGATCTTCAAGTTGGGCATTGCTGCCTTCCTCATGATTGCGTTGGGCTATCCCGGAGAAGTGGATCGCACCAGCTCTGAGCTGATGTCATCCCGCGGAATGTGGGGATTCCTGAGTACGATTCCGTTTGTCTATATTCTTTATACCGTGCTGACGCATCTGAAGGCTTCCATGGCCAAAGCGCCGAGAGAAATTTCTGTGCTGCTGCGCAACGCTGGGTTGCTGACGCTCTTCACCTGGGGATTCTACCCTATCGCCTACATGGCACCGTTTTACGGTCTTACCGGTGGCACAGCTGAAGTCGGATTGCAGGTCGGTTACAGCATCGCTGACATTGCGGCGAAATGTGGATATGGTCTGTTGATCTACAACATCGCCCGCCTCCGCTCGTTGGAAGAAGGGTATTCAAGCGAAGATGCGAAAATAGCTAGAGTCTGATTTCGAACATCTTTAAAAACATTAAAAGCGGCCCAAAGTATTGGGCCGCTTTTTTTTCTTCATCTCCAATGTACTGAATTCTCCGCTCCCCAAACTCTTGCAATCCTAAAATGATGGTTGAGTGATAATTCGTCGAAATATCGGTAACCGAATCTCGATAAGAATCTTACGCATTAGCCAAAGCTGCTTTTTATGACTTCGATCTACAATATGCTCCGGGAGCGATTAATCTCCGAGAAAGCCCGCCAAGCCGGCGAAAGAGTGGTAGTCACCATCGCTCTGGTTGCTTTTGTTGTTCACCTAATTCTGATCGGGCTGCGCCATTTAGACTTTTTACCGTTCCACAGCCAACAGCTTGACGAGCTTCTGATTAACCCGATTGCAGCAATCTACACACCTTTTACCTTCATCTTGGTTTATGAAGTCTATCTCCTCGTCTTCTATTTGCCACAGTCCATCACCCAATACATCGCCAGGCAGTATGAAATCATCACTCTGATCATTGTCCGTCGGATTTTTAAAGACATCGCCAACCTGAAGTTAACCACTGATTGGTTTAGCCAGCCGGAGGATATACAACTGACCTGCGATATCGTGGCCACGTTAATCCTCTTTTTACTTATCATCCTCTTCTATCGGCTGGCCCGCAGTCTTCCGGTCAACACAAAAGGGAAGGAGTCTTACTCCCCCGATTTACTCCGCTTCATCTATTTTAAAAATATTATCAGCTTGTTGTTGGTTCCGTTGTTGGTGGGTCTTGCAATCTACAGTTTTGTTACCTGGACCCAGGAGACCTTTTTCATGGCTAATGAAGCAACCGTTACTGTCATTGACGTGAACAAAGTTTTCTTTGAAGATTTTTTTGGAATTCTGGTCATGGTCGATGTGTTCCTGCTTCTGCTTTCCCTTATTCACACGGACAGTTTTTCCAAGGTGGTGCGGAATTCCGGTTTCGTTATTTCGACCATTTTGATCAAGATATCCTTCGGAGCTGATGGACTAGTTAGTATCGCCCTTATTTTGGGGGCTGTTTCCTTTGGAGTCGCGATTCTTTGGGCGCACAACCTCTTTGAACGAACCCTCTCACCTGCTCCAGAATGATGGCCTCCGTTTGAATGGCTTAACATTTGGTTCGCTTTTTTGTGCCCATGATTCATCGATGGCAGGATATCCGTATGAAGCTGGAACATATTCTATAGGCAGCTGCTGACTCCATTTTTTATCATTCACAAAAGTTAAAGTTTAAAACGTTAATTTGGACGGGCTCGTTTTTGTTGGCAACAAGCGTGGTGTCGGTAATAATCCGGTTTCCGCCATGAAACTGTTCTCCAAACTAAATTTCTTCCTGCTGTCGGGCTATCTGATGGCCTGCCAACTCCCAGCTCAGGAGTATGCCAACCGGTCTCCGGTTAAAATGCTTCAGGAAGCTTGTGAAAAGGGGGATCTGGAACTTTTGGAGCAGGCACTCCGCCAGGGGGCTGATCTGGAAGCGCGTGACTATGCGGGATACACTCCCCTCGCCCAGGCGGCAAGATACGGCAAGGTTGAAGTGATGAAGGCTCTACTAAAGCGGGGGGCTGATATCAAGGCCTGGGATAGGGAGGGGACTTCGGTTCTCTTCAGAGCTTGTTTCCATAATCAAACGGCGGCGGCTTTATTTCTTCTGGAAAAAGGACTGAGTCCCAATTGGGGAAAGCCAGGGAATACGCTCTGTTTAGCGACTGCTGCTTATTGGGGTGATTTAAGGTTGGTCAAGGCACTTGTGGAGCATGGAGCGGAAATTAACGATAATAGTGGAAGAGCAACGGCTCTCATGGAGGCTATCAACAAGAATTATACCGGGATTGTACTTTACCTCTTGTCTGCTGGTGCCGATCCCAAGATATCCGCTCCCGGGCGCAAAAGTGCCTGGTGGTCCAAATATCCTCCGGTGTCGGTGGCTGCGTGGAATGGGAATGCCGAAATGATCAGGGCGTTGGTGGTCAAAGGCTGTGATGTCAATGAGCTTTCCCCGATTGATGAGAGTCCCTTGATTCTTGCCACAAGGAAGGACCGATCGGATGCAATCAAGGCCCTGGTTGAGACGGGTGCGGATGTGAATGCTCGTCACCCCAAAAACAAGTGGGTTGCTCTCCACTATGCGGCGGAAGAGGGAAAGGTTGAGGCCTTAAAAGCTCTTGTGGATCAAGGGGCCAATCTGGAGGTCAGGGCTTCCGGCGAAAGAACGGCTTTGATGATGGCGGCTTGGGAAGCCGAGGAGGAATGCGTCAAAGTGCTGTTAGATGCCGGGGCTGACCCTAATGCCCAAAACAGTAGTGGAAAAACTTCCCTCATGTATTCCTGTCACAGACACTCTGCCAGCAAGAGCCAGATCGAGGCCCTTTTAAAGGCCGGAGCCAGACTCGATTTAAAAGACGGATTGGGAAATACGGCTTTGACCTATGCAGCAAGCCGGGGACATCAGGACTTGGTTGAACTTTTCCTGGTCAAAGGAGCTGATCTCAAGGAAAGGCATATTTTTTCTACAGAGCTAAGAGGGAAAAAGGTTACGGACAGGCAGGCCTGGGTTTTGGGTCTGGGCTCTATTTATGCGCTTATTAATAATGATGAGCTTTCTTCTTTAGGGGATACTTCCATCAGACCATATCAGCGCGAAGTCAATTCGTTGAAAAAATACTGGAAGATCGAAAGCAGGGAGGATGCCTATAGGACTCTGACCTGGCTTAAAAGTGAGGGGCATCGCATAGAGTATCAAAAAATGGCTACCCAATCATCCTGGTGGAGCATTTTATTGTATCAGGCCATGGTTCCACTGAAATTGGCCAACTCTGAGTCCGTCAAAAAACAGCTTTTTGCCAGGCAAAGTTACCGTAGGTGGGGGGATCGTAGTGGTTTGATGTGGGATCTCAGTCGTATAGTAATGGTGACCCGCTCTGCTTATGAGGCAGGATATCTGGAAGAAGATGAAGTTTGGGAACTTCTTATGCCGATAGGAGTTGAAGTGCAGAAAAAATTCGGTTCTTGGCGGGAAATGGGGGAAAACTTTCTGGATGGCAGGGAAATATGGGATGGTGAAAGGAATTCGCGGTTTCAGACCTGTTTTGAGTTGCTGTCTGATCCCAGGGATAAGAACAGCCCATGGAACAAGTATTCATGGGATTTGGATCTGACTGAATGACCCTGCTTAAGCAAACCCACTTACCTTCCCCTGCTCCGCCCAAACATCCTTGTTTCTCCAGATATCTGCATCCAGAATAGTATCATTTGAAGTAGGTCAGGCAATTTGAACCAAGGCAATAAAATGCTGGGCATAAAAGGGAGGGTAATACCCCATAGAGTGCCCGTCGACCCCCTCTACTCTTTCTAATGATGGCAAATAATTTGTGCGAAAAAACGAACCCTTTTGTGGAAAACCTATCCTGTTTTCAGAGGTTGTGTTTATTCATTTCAAACAAAAATAGCGTGGTATCCTGGTCATTCCAATGTTAGAGCCTCCCGCCATGCGATCGGAGTTTGCAATCCGGGAGCCTAGAGGGCTTCTGTAACAGCGACTGCGAAAACGTTGAGTATTGAGAGTTGAGCGCATAAACCAACTTGGCCATTGAACTTTGCTTAACACGCGCGATCAGCGGATTTAGTATGAAAATTTCCATTCTAAATTGGAACATCTGGTCCCAGAACCTGCCTTTGTTGGGTTGGGCTGCGCGGCGGGGCACCATCTTATCCACCCTGCAGGATTGTGCAGCCGACTTTATTTGTCTCCAAGAAGTACGCTGGAACTGGATGAAAGATCTCGAGGCGGCATTGCCCTTCTACAAATGGACGGGTATGGCGAGGGATTTGGCCCTCAATTCCGAGTCAACCCCGATTTTTTACCACCATGGCCGTTTTACGCTCCTTACAACAGAAACTTTCTGGCTTTCGGATAATCCTGACCGGATATCCCACGGATGGGATGCGCATTATCCACGTACTGCGACATGCTGTAGCTTCCGCTGCAATCAATCTCAAAAGTTAGTCACCGTGGTCAACACCCATCTGGATCATTGGGGCCGGAAGTCGCGGGAACTAGGTGCCGGTTTGATCCGAAAAAAAATGGAACAACTGCCCACGGATCAGGCCATTCTTGTAGCAGGTGATTTAAACTCTGTTCCGGGATCGTTACCTTGCCAGATTTTACTGGAAAATAACTTTCTTCAGGACTGCGCCCAGGGGAATTCCGCTTCTTCATGGAATGCATGGGTGGGCGGGCGCTTTGGTTGGTGGCAAAGCCGCCTGGACTACATTTTCACCCGGAACATGGAAATCCGCGACTATCAACTCCTGAAGGATCCTGGAAATTGGCTTCCGTCGTCCGATCATAAAGCACTCTTCGCCCGGCTGGAGATTTTATCATGATTTCCGTCGGAATAGCGTTGGCGGCTGTCGGATGGATCGTATCTCTAGTCACGATCCCCTTCATCCTGCTATCTAACAAACGTCCCGCAGGTGTTTTGGCATGGCTGTGGGCTGTTCTCCTGTTTCCTTATTTCGGGGCTTTTTGTTATTTGGTTTTCGGCAGTGAACGTGTTTATCGGCGCCATCTTCGCAGACGGCGGAAAGCCCACGTTCGGCGGAATGAGATTGGCGAACAGCCCCTGCCCAATGGTTTGGATAAGGGTGATAGTGATTTGGGGGAATTACTTTCCAATTTGAATATTTTTTCCAGCAGCCGCTATGAAGAAGCCGAACTGTTGGTGGGAGGAGGGGCATTTTATGCCGCCCTTGAAAAACTCATCCTAGGCGCCCGGACCAGTATTTTCGTCGAGTTTTTCATATGGAGAAATGATGAATATGGCCAGCGAATGCTGAAGCTGCTGGTTGGGGCCGCCCGGCGTGGGGTGAAGGTCTGTGTGATTGTGGATGAGATGGGAAGCTTATCCTTGCCAAGAGGTTTTTTCAATGAACTGCTGAAGGCTGGCGGTAAGTTTTCATGGTTCAATGCCCTCCATCTTTTGCGCAATCGCTGGGCCTTCAGTCTGCGGAACCACCGTAAAATTCAAATCATCGACGGCCACACAGCCTTTGTCGGCGGCATGAATCTTGGGCGTGAATACATGGGTGTGGATGTTTCCCATGGCAGTTGGCAGGACATGCAGGTTCGCGTCACCGGACCGGTCGTGGTTTCACTCACCCAGACTTTTTTTGAAGACTGGCACTTTGCCACGAAAGAAGACCTCAATAATGCTCTGCCTTTTAAGAAGGTGGTTCCCACTACATCAACCTCAGGATTGGTTCAGGTGGTGGAAGATGGCCCCGATTCCTGTCGACATCCGATTATTCACTCCAGTTTGGCCATCCTGAATGCCGCTCAGAAAAGCGTATGGATAGCTGCAGGTTATTTTTTCCCACAGGAACCCTTATTGAGTGGCCTTAGAATGGCGGCTATGCGCGGAGTTGATGTGAGAATCCTTATTCCGGCCAAGACCGATCATCCCTATCTGGTCATAGGAGCGAGATCCTATTACGAGGAGCTGTTGTCCCATGGGGTGAGGCTTTTTGAATATAGTCGCGGAACCCACCATGCGAAGGTTGTCGTGATGGATAAAAAATGGGTTTCGATTGGCTCCGCCAATTTTGACATTCGTTCCATGCGATTAAATTTTGAGTTGAACCTCCTGTTCCGAGCACCTGACCTCGCCTCCGAAGTCGTTGCCGTTTTGGAGAAAGATTTTGCACACTCCAAGGAGATCAAGTTGGAGACGTTTAAGATGCGTTCGATCTGGGTTAAGCTTGCAGAAAACACCTCCCGATTGCTGGGACCTGTCCTTTGAGATTTTGCTTTGTATCAGCCCCCGATCCCCGATGATTATATAGGGTTCCCAAATAAACCTGAATAGGGTGGGTTGATTGCGGATATTTCATCTATTTGCGACTGCTCTTATCAAGCTCGGGTCCTGTGGCATCTTCAACTTTCTATTTGCCCATTATTTGGTTAGGCCCTGTAGCTCACAGTTTTTTGGTAAGGTCTTCGATTCCATCAAGGATGGTTTTGCAACGCCAGAGGAATAGAGCAACAACTATGGCGTCCCGGAAAAGAGTGGTGGCAATCGGAATCCATGCACAGGCCAGCATGATTCCATTTCATTGCAGTTTGGCCAAGACAGCGAATAAGAAGGTAATGACGGGAAGAATTCTGTTCAAAGGCGTAACCCAAAAAGAAACAACCATGAGATGTCCACCCAAGATGATGGGCACTTCTATGCGGCGATCCGCCTAATCGCTCTGCATCCCAGAGGTGTTGAGAATTCGGGAATATTATTGAGCCCATCCCGTTGGCAGGAGCGTTGCACTGTGAAGCTGAAACCAGCCGCGCACAGGCGGAGCTATTCTGGAAATGGACTTAGAAAACTTTTACTCGTGCTATTTCCTCATTACCCGGCAGTTGATAGCAGCTGAGGCTATGCCACCCATGAACAAAAAAGGGCTCAAAGAAAAAGGTCGGAGGAAGGGAATGGACAGGATAAAGAGACCCAGTAGCAGACCGGAGGGCCTCCAGGGATTTCAACAAGAGCCGCATCGTGATGCACTTTGTTTGTAAGCATTCAGGGCATCAGTCGCGGCCTGAGGAATTCCTTGCCTGGATCATTTGCGTTGCTGTCCGTTGAGTGTTGTTAGGAGACAACTCTCCTTGAACGTTGATATTCTCGATTCCAACTTCTTCTTTTTACCACCCCGGCTTAGGATTTCAACAATAGCTGTTTTGAATGATGGTCTCCCGCAGCTTGCAATATTGTAAGCCCGGATAAAACCAAAAATTTATTCATTAAAATCTCCATCTTGCTTGCAGCGTGTGACTTATCCATGATCTGCTTCCCGATGGCATACTTTCTGCAAATGGAGTTGCATGAATTACCCTCCGTTTCTCAAACACTGTCGCTGTAGCGCCTATTCGCTCTTCGTTCTGGGCTGCTTCCTTCCTGAAATTTCATGCGCCCGCAATCTGCCCTTGAATGTTGTGGGTATAGAACCCAGAAAAAACAATAATGTGCGGGTGTTTCATGAGGCACGTATCACGGTTTATTGGCAGAACTCCGACTACTATACCAAATTATTGAAAAGTTCGTCTGGGGTCCGGCTTAAAAATGGCATGCATGTGGCGGTCGATCCCAAGCTCATCCCTTATGGCTCCAAGATCCGGATTGAAGGATGGGGAACCTATACTGCCGTCGATACCGGCAGTGCCGTAATCAAACGAACTGCAGCCAAAAGAATGGGAAAAAATGTTCCGGTCGTTGATGTCTTTTTTGTCAGTAAGGAGGAAGCGCTTCGGGCCACCAGAATGAATCCGATTTTTTCCAGGGTTGAGATTATCGAAGTTGCCAAATCCAGCCCGAGGATCTAAATGGTTCCGCCAGCCAAAACCGGGGTGTACTTGGCTCTGTGGGGAATCCGTCCTGACTCCTCTTTTGCCTAGACCCGCTCTGCAGCGTGATCGACACACCTTCCTGATCGCGAAGAAGGGATCATTTTCACAGCTCCTTCGGGCGTCCAGCACTAACCCCCGCCAGTGCCATCATTTGAAACGCGCTGGTGCATTGATATCTACTGGCTGGTAGAACGCGCCTCGGCCTGGACGGGAAACTTCCGCCGCCTTTCCAGGGACTATTAAATTAAAACCGAGCACTCTGAAAACCTGATCACTGTCGTCCCCGTGTTCTGCAGATTGGTTAAATCATAACTTATTCACAGCTCCCAGGTTTTTTTGAGTTGAAATCAACCGCTCGGAAGTTAAATTTCAGAATGTCTAAAAACCGCGCCCTTCTTGCTTTAGGGTTGTTACTTTTTGCCTTTCTGTTGGTCCTGCTGGTCTGGTTTCTGTTTTTCCGCCCGGCCCCTCCTGGCGCAGCTATCGTGGTTCCAGCACCCGTGCCTCCGGCAGAACTCGCACCGGAAACGAGTGAAGTGGAAGTGACGATAGAGGCCGCAGACGGGGTTGCCCGGGGAAGTACGATCGAAGTGCGTTGGACAGGTCCCAATAGCAGCAGCGATTACCTTACCGTTGTCACTGCGGTAGCTCCTGAGGGCAAGCATGGAAACACTACCGTGACCGCGTCGGGCAATCCCCTGAAACTGCTGATGCCAATGGACGAGGGCCCCCATGAATTGCGCTATATGACCGGAGTTGGTGCCCGGGTATTGGCTCGCCGTCCAATCGTCCTCACGGGCACATCCGCCACCTTGACCGCTGCCAGTGAAGTGGAGGCGGGTCGCACCATCGCCGTAAAATGGTCGGGCCCCGGGCACGCTGGCGATTACCTCACCATCGTCCCAAAAGACTTTCCGGAGGGGAAGTATGGGAACTATGTGCAGGTTGGTTCCGCGTCTCCAGCGTCTCTGCTCATCGGCATGGTGCCTGGTGAAGCCGAGCTGCGTTACGTGAGCGGGCAGGGAGCGATCGTATTAGGTCGTGCTCCCATCACCATTGTGGCGGCTATCGTGACCTTGGAGGCCGGGGAAGAAGCAGTTGCTGGTAGTGACGTGAAGATCACCTGGACGGGTCCGGGGAACGGCGGTGACTATATCACTATTGTCCCAGAGGCTTCTGCCGATGGAAAGTATGGTGATTATAGGCCGACTTCAGCGGGGGCCGAGCTTACCGTGAAAGCCCCGGATGAAGCGGGTCCGGCGGAGGTGCGTTACATGAGCGGTCAGGGTGGACTCGTGCTGAAACGCCGTCCAATACTCATTCGTTGAGAGTTGGTGTCCGTTGGACACCGTTTTCAGTTTTCGGTTTTGGAACTGAGAACTGAAAGCGAAGCTTATTGACCACTGATAACTGGTTCCCAGCGGCCCAATACTTAAAGCTTAGTTTATTGTCAGATTTCATACGCTGAACCTTTGCGTATTTATCTTCCAACCACGGTATGCGAGCCAACCAAATCCTCTGTCGCATCTCCCCTTGGCCGGGCACTAATCAAGGGCTCATCCCGCTCAATGAATGGCACTAAGATAAATCTGTAATCTTTTTGAAAATTTTGAATGACTTAGGTAGGTAACGGCATCCCAAAACCCATTTATCTTAGTGCCATTCGTGTCAGTCTTTGATTCTTGACGGGTTTGCCAATTGTCAAGAACTGAGCCCGTGGCACCCAGTGGCAACAGGGGGAAGAAAAATAGTGTTGAAGCGGATCAGACGTCGCCTCTTTCGGTAAGCCAGCAGGGCGGGTAAAGAATGGGGATCAAAAATCCGGCCGGTCAGGATCATCCACTGAGAAAACTGTAAATCTTCCCCCATGGGAAACAGGGATTCGTGGTTCCTCTTGGCGGCCGAATGCACGGCAGGCTTTTCTCCTCTTTCGTTGCGAGTGGTGGGAACATAAGGAGGAAAGGAAAAAGCTGCTGTTTCATGGTCTATCCGTCGTTACAGAGGATTATGCCGTGGGTGTCGCTACGCTGGAAAGAGGAGAGCGTGACGCCAAAGATGTGTGAGACGTGGCTTTGCATAATGTGGTCCCCCCGTGATCGGAAGAACCCGTCGGTGAATGGGACTGATCAAACTTGTATGAAGACCTTGAAACGACATGCCAACTTTCTAAAAGCATCAATAAGTTATTGATTTTGAGTTATTTACAACTGTGCGCCTTAAGCCCTAAAGTGTATCCTATGCCTGTTCTTTGCACGGTCTTACAATGTAAAATTCTGAATTTTGCAAAGGGTTTATTCTCCGTTTTTTTTAGTGGAGACGTGCGCTGCACAAATATTTTGTTTTTCATAAGGCATTCAGATGATGCGGCCAATCCTTTCGAAAACGCGGCATGAAACGTGAGTCCATCCCCGTTGTGTTTATTTTTCTAGCCACGTTCCCGCGCTTTGCAGGAGGTTTTTGATGGATCTGCGCTCCTGCCATCCTTTCTGGCTTATAAAAAACGGTCTGCCCGCTGCTTATCCGAAGCTTGACCGTTCCCTGCGTTGTGATGTTCTGGTAGTGGGAGCAGGCATTACCGGCGCCCTCGCCGCCTATCATCTGCAGGAAGCCGGCCTTTCCACCATCGTCCTCGACAAACGGGAAGTGGCCTGGGGAAGCACCGCCGCCAGCACGGCCCTGCTCCAATACGAAATTGACACGCCCCTCGTCGAACTGACACAAAAACTGGGTTGGAACCATGCTTCCTCCGCCTATCTCGCCTGCCGTGATGCCATAGGAAAGCTTCATCGTCTTACTTCCAGACTTGATCAGGACTGTGGCTTTTCACTCAGGCCCAGTCTCTACCTGGCCAAACGGAAACAGGACCTTCCTTTTTTCAAACAAGAACTGGCCGCACGGCGCCGGGCCGGAATCAATGTCGAATTCCTTTCCTCACGCGAGTTGAAAGCAACCATGGGCCTGAAAAAGTCCGGAGCACTGTGGTCAAAAAACGGTGGGCAGGTTGACGCTTTTGCCCTGGCCCACGCTCTTCTCAAATCGGCCTCGCATAAGGGCCTGCGCGTTTATGATCGGACGGAACTGTCCCATTACGAATGGCAGGAGAAGGGCTTGATTGCACGAACTACAGATGGATACAGTATAGAAGCTAAGCAGGTGGTTTTTGCCACGGGTTACGAGGCGCAATCCATGCTGCCGAAGAAACTTGTCTCCCTTCATAGTACTTTCGCCCTGGTCAGCGAACCCCTACCTGCCAATCAAAAGCTTTGGAAGAAAGGCTGCCTCATCTGGGAACATGATGACCCCTACCTCTATCTGCGCAACACACCGGATCGCCGCGTAATTGTGGGAGGCGAGGATGAACCCTACCGGGATCCAGAACGCCGCGATGCGGCTTTGGCAGGAAAAACTAAAACCCTGGAAAGAAAGCTGAAACGATTGTTTCCCCATTTGAAATGCGAAACCGCTTTTGCCTGGGCCGGAACCTTTGGCAGCACCAAAGACGGTCTCGCCTACATAGGCCGTGTTCCTGAGTTTCCCCGGGCGTGGTTCAGTCTCGGGTTTGGAGGTAATGGAATCACCTACAGTATTCTGGCCGCCGAGATTGTGCGTGACGGCATCCTTGGAAAGAAGAACCGTTACGCAACGCTTTTTGGGTTTGATCGCTGAAACGTTGTCTTCAACACATGCTCTCAGCGGGATCAGTCTTCGATTCTTGGCAAATAGATTCAGGAATATGGGGTGAAGGGTTAGCACGAAAACCGGGAGTATAATATGCAGGGGCGGTATTAGCGGGGTCATAGCGGGGTCAGTCCTCGAATCTTGACAAATAGATTCAGGAATATGGGGTGAAAGGATAGCACGAAAACTGAGAGTACAGTATGCAGGGGCGGTATCAGAGCAACTGCTGGCCATGAAAACGGATTGTCTAAGTGAGGTATGGAGAGCGAAGCAACAGTTAGCACAGCGTGCGGTCGTAGCCACTGGATTAATGGCTGCGGGTAGAAGGGCAGGGGGAGGCGAAAGTTGAGGTGGCCTGGGATCTGAGTTGCCGGGACGGGGGAAGCGTGCTAAAAATCCTCAAACGGATAGAAGCGCGGTGCCAGAAATACGAGGAGTGGAAAAGAAAACCTGAAAAATACAGCCAACGGTTGTTAAGAGTCGGGGACTGAGCCCGGTAAATCTCGAAATCACAAATCAGAATTCTTAAATGCTTTTTTATAAGCAAAAAAGCAAAGGGACACAAAAGGTGAGAGATAGGGGAGTTCTGTTTTTCGAGTGGGAACCCGTTTTCCATTTGTAGTGGCGGTCTCCCGGATGTTGGATTTTTATTCTCCCTGTCCATTCTAAAAATTTCAAATCAGAAATACCCAGTCCCCCTCTCGTTCTGTCAAATGTCTGGAGTCGACCCCATTGCTCCCCATTTGTCTCAGTAGTGGCTTAGCGGCTGTCCGGCTTCTGTTGCGTCTATCCTGATGTGCATCGAATGTCTCCCGAATTCTCCGGTCAATCCTGTCCGTGGACCGGTCAGGCCTTTGGATTTCAGACCACCTATTGACAAGGACATTAAATGGTCACCCTATCGTGATGCTTTCCGATTCTGCTTGACAATTCCCCGGAAGCCTCAAGCAAATGGCGAATGCGCATTCTCCACTCGCTCGCTCTTTCTGCTTTTTGCCTTGTCCTTGTCCAATCGCCCCGCGCAGCGGCCCCGTCTGCGATTATAGGGACTCTTGTAATGACAGACATCACGACCGGGCTGAAGATTATTGACGAAATTGACACATCCAAGGTTGCCCCGGAATTTTGCTCCCCAGAAGAGGGCAGCCTAGTGGAAACGATCCTTGGCCGTCCCGCGCGTGTTCTTCCGGCCGGTGATGACCCGGCTGCCATGGCTTACGTTATTGGCAAGGGCAAGGGACTACAGGCGGGCAAGGCTTATGTTCTGGCAGTGGAATATCCGGACGACATTCCGCGCACGATCTTTTTGATCAATCGGGGCTCCGATTACTACCGTGGCTGGGCCACCGGCACGGCTACGGGTGATGTGCGGGGGCAGTTCGCCGAGCCGGTTTTGGAATCGCTCGAATATCCCCAAACCGGACAATGGCAGACCTTCAAACAATTTTTTTACCTTCTGAACAAATTTCAAGGGGTTGTGGGCGTGCGGAACCCCGACAAGCCCGGCATCCGCCCCTATCTTCCGGAAAATGGCTTTCATGTCGTCATTTTTCAGAGCAAGAAGATCAACGATCCCCGATCCGAGGGTGCGGCCGTCGGGCGGATTCGTCTGTATGAGGTTCCGAATCCCTCATCGCTTTTTGCAAAAATCAACTATCCCCCTGACGATCTTCCGAGAAGGCGAATATTCTGGCGCGAGGAAATGGCAGACAACCTGCTGGAAAACCCGGACCCGAACGTGCTTCCCGTGGAGGATCCGCTGGATTGGTATCGCTACAAAATGCGGATGGCGAAGGTTCTCGGGATCAACACATTTACCAAGGATCTGCTGGAGTTCGGGTTCAACCAGGGCTGGGAAACGGGCGATCAGAACTGGGTGGGGGAAGCACAACCGCCCAACAAGGATCTCTGGACCAAACTCGTCCCCGTCGCAACCGAAGAGGGTATGGATATTATCCCCTACTTTGAATACAAAACGGGCATAGGCCTAACGAATGAAAGTCTGGCCAGGCAGCGCCGCGCAAAGAAACTCTATGATGGCCTGAAGAAGACCGGCGGTAGCATGGATAACTACACCGCAATCTGGTGGACGGAGGCAACCAACGGGGATTTGACCGATCCTGAAACGCTTAAGGACGCAAAGCGCATGCTGGACAAGACGATGGTCGAATTCTCCAGCCAGGGAAAGTTCGCCGGGGTCTGGCTCCGCGCCCGCGGTTCCCATCTGCCCATGAGCTTTTCCGCTGATGCCATCGAAAGATTCCGTATGGACAATCAGATGGATGCAGAGTCGGCCAAGGCCGACCAATCGACCCTTATCGCATCGTATGAGGGGGATCAGGCGCTTTACAAAAAGTATGTGGCATGGTGGTTCGGAAAGAGGGCGAAATTTCTGACCGCGCTCCGCGACCATTTGAGGGTGCAGCTACGCCAGTCCGAAGTGCAGGTCTTGTTCACTCCCTGGCCGGGGGAGCCCGTGCCCATTGTGCAGTCCAAGGCTTCCCATTACAGCCATCCCGGCGTCGTAACGGACAATCCCGAGTGGTGGAAGGATTTCGCCAACACCCAGGAGGAGTCCGGGGTTTGGAAGTGGCAGTGGATGCCAACATCCTTTGAAGATGTGATCTCCCATGGACTGTATCGAAAGGCTCTTCAGGAAAGGCCCCCCATTAACTTCGGGATAAATCTCGAAAGCTACGGAAACCTTGAGATTTTCCATTCCGCCCCACATGCGGACCCCGAGAACTACAAGAAGATTGATGATGTCATGATGACCTATCCCATTGGCCGGCTCTTCACCGTGGCGGATTCCACCCTGATGGAGGAATACCGGTGCGCCAACGGCCTGACGGTTGTGCGCCACTACCCGTTGAATGAGGATAGCGGAGATCCCAAGGTCGAGCCATCTCCTTTTGGAACGCTGGTGGGCTACATCTGTGTCGATTGTGACCGGGCCGGGAATCATATGCTGCTGGACCAGGCCCGCGCGATTGCCAATGGCGATCCAAGGAACATCGCTTACCTGTGCGGATCGAGTTTTTCAACCGGATTCCCGGAGATTCTACGCCGCTTTAATCAGGCTTTTCTTGCGGTTCCGGCGCTGCCTTCCAAACGGCTGGAAGGCGCTTCCAGCGATCCCGAGGTTGTCGTGCGCGAAATCGCCACCCCGGGCAAGGGCACTTATTATTTTGTGGTGAATACCTCTTTGAAAAAAAAAACAGGGAGTTACTGTGACCTTGCCCGCCAAGGGCGCGGTGACAACTCTGGTTACCGGAGCACCCGAATCAGGAACAGTCTTGAAACTCGACATGGAATCCGCCGATTTGCGGTCCTATCGTGTCGGCCCCTAACTAAAAAAGGTTCGGACCGGGCACATGGGTAACAAACTGACCGGGGACATAGGTAAGAGTATAGGGTGTGAAAATGCCCTGGGAAAACGTGTCATCAATCGAAGTGAAACAGAGATTTGTGAATTTGATGGAGAGCGGTCACTTCCTCACGGGGTTAGTCGTTAACAATTAACACAATCTAACAAGTCTATCCATGTCCTCTTGAATGGATTTTAAAATGGGTTATTCTGGATGAAAGGCAAGGATTGTGCAGTTTTGGCGGGGTCAGTTGGCAGGGTCAGTCCTCGAATCCTGACAAATAGGTTCAGGATCATGGGGTGAAGGGATGGCACGAAAACCGAGAGAATAGTATGCAGGGGCGGTGTCAGAGCAAGTGCTGGCCATAAAAACGGATCGTTTAAGTGAGGCATGGAGAGCGAAGCAACAGTTAGGGCAGCGTGCGGTCGTAGCCGCTGGATTAATGGAATGGCTGAGGAAAGGGATCCCCGCTGGCGGATATGGCTGCGGGTAGAAGGGCAGGGGGAGGCGAAAGTTGAGGTGGCCTGGGATCTGAGTTGCCGGGACGGGGGAAGCGTGCTACAAATCCTCAAACGGATAGAAGCGCGGTGCCAGGAAGACAAGGAGTGGAAACGAAAACATGAAAAATATGGCCAACAGTTGTCAAGAATCGAGGAATGATCCGAATGGCACTAAGATAAGCCTATAGCTTCCTTGATTTTGAATGACTTAGATAAGGAAAGGCATCCCAAAACCGCCTTATCTTAGTGCCATTCAGGACTGATCCCAATGAAGGAACTTGGAATTAATGTTGATCAACTAAATTTAATTAATCCCGTAAGTAGACTTGGTCAGCCGCAAAGTCACAATATACCCAACAATGTGAAAAGTGCTGATAATTACTACCAGAACAGCGGAGGGCTTTTTAAAGGAGGCCCCGCTAAAAATCCCTAGTGATACTGTCTGTAATCATAATGTCTCTGTAGCTGGCGTGAATCATAACAATGTAATCGGAAAGGTTTTGGGGTCTTAAATGAAGTTTTTTCTCTTGTGCATAAAGGTAATTGGGTTTTACTGTCTTCTGGCTGGCATAGTACAAGCAGCCGATAAAAACCCATCTGTTAGCGAGAAGAGTAATCCGCCCAAGTTGTTAAAGAGTTTTTGGGATGGAATTAATAGTGACTGGCTGCCCAGTTCTGAAACTGATTTTTGGAATGATAGTCAAAGAGCGAAGATTCAAGAGTATTGTAAAAAATATGCAAAAGAGAATGCCCCTCCTGAAATTATTCCTGAGCTGATTAAAGACTTGAAGGCTCGTAACTCAGTGATTCGAAATTTCATTTACACTTGGGTCGTTATCAACTGGGAATCTCAGAAAACTAAGATTTTGCTCGAGCCATATTATTTGGGGAAAGATCCTATTGAAAAACGAATTGCTGCTGACTTTCTGGCTGAAGCTGAGAGTCAGTCAACAGGGCCGGCTCCTGAAAATTAAAATCAAGGGGGTCGCTCCTCGCTTCTTGACAAATAGATTCAGGAATATGGGGTGAAAGGATAGCACGAAAACTGAGAGTACAGTATGCAGGGGCGGTATCAGAGCAACTGCTGGCCATGAAAACGGATCGTCTAAGTGAGGCATGGTGAGCGAAGTAACAGCTAGCGCAGCGTGCGGTGCTAGCCCGTGGATTAGTGGAATGGCTGAGGAAAGGGATCCCCGCTGGCGGATATGGCTGTGGGTAGGAGGGCAGGGGTAGGCGAAAGTTGAGGTGGCCTGGGATCTGAGTTGCCGGGACGGGGGAAGCGTGCTACAAATCCTCAAACGGATAGAAGCGCGGTGCCAGGAAGAAAAGGAGTGGAAAAGAAAACATGAAAAATACGGCCAACGGTTGTCAAGGGTAGAGGACTGACTCCGATGATTTTACAATTCAGTTAACAATCGTATGAAGTGTTGTGCCATTTTGCTGCTGCTGGCAGTGGGGGATCTAACGGCTTCGGCCGAGCCTGACATAAATTCCCTGCTGTCTGCATTTTCCGATAATTTCCATGAATTAAAGACCATTGAGTTTAAATGTGAAGGGCGGGGAAAAGGCTACGCGCATGATAGTGTACAATACTCTGCAGATCTTCTCATATACAAAGTTGATGAAAAGTTCTTCAGCTATTCTTACCAGGACTCTTTCTTGTTGACTCCTGAAGGATCGCCAAAATGGGAAGCCCAACGCACCGTGGCCTATGATGGTGAGATCCTACAAATCATGCTCCACCCCGAGGCGCTCCTGCAAATCACAAAAAAATCTGGTGTTGAGGCGCGTAACTTTGATTATGGACGAACCAAAAATCAGGGCCTGTTTGAACCCTACGCCATTATGGCACTGGTTTATCACGCAGAGATGGTGCAAGCCAAAGACCCTGGTCACCTCAAACTTGCATCACCCTTTTCTCAAGGTTATTACCCCTTGATGGCTGATTACATTGCTGCGGCAAAAATGCTAAAAAAACGAACGGGAGCGTTTGGAAAAATTACTTACTCCGAAGTTGACAGTGAAAAGTACTCTCTTGTTGCCCAGGATGTACCTTTCGGCGGGAGATCCAATACCCTGCGCGTTTTCTTTCAACACAGTACTCCTGAAATACCATATCGATGGGAACTGATTTCGGATGGAAATTTTCATCCACATCTGGTTTGGGAAGGCGATACCTTGAGTTTGAAGAGAGAAAGTGGCTTTAGCTATTACGGACGGCATACTAAAAAAACCTTTTCCAACATACAACAGGAGAAAGATAAACCAAGACTTGATTCCGAACATGAATACAGAATTTCAGAATGCCGGATTAACAACCTTCTTGACGATTCGAATTTTATCATTGATCCGACAGCAGCTGACCTGATTCTTGATATTGATGAGGATCGGTGGATCAAGGTGCCAAGATAGTTCTGACCAATCTTGATAAACACTTTCTGCCGGGTCAGTCCTGAATGGCACTAAGATAAGCCCATGGTCTTCTTGATTTTGAATGACTTAGGCAAGGAAAGGCATCCTAAAGCCCCCTTATCTTAGTGCCATTCGGGTCAGTCCTCGAATCTTGACAAATAGGTTCAGGAACATGGGACGAAGGGATGGCACGAAAACCGAGAGAATAGTATGCAGGGGCGGTGTCATAGCAAGTGCTGGCCATAAAAACGGATCGTTTAAGTGAGGCATGGAGAGCGAAGCAACAGTTAGGGCAGCGTGCGGTGGTAGCCGCTGGATTAATGGAATGGCTGAGGAAAGGGATCCCCGCTGGCGGATATGGCTGTGGGTAGGAGGGCAGGGGTAGGCGAAAGTTGAGGTGGCCTGGGATCTGAGTTGCCGGGACGGGGGAAGCGTG
>Ga0163149_10003070_pt1 | contig 19383 bp, 13 predicted proteins | sample OliLakLV19MP5G1_FD_148604 | JGI IMG/M metagenome (GOLD analysis project Ga0163149, IMG submission 148604) | Freshwater microbial mat bacterial communities from Lake Vanda, McMurdo Dry Valleys, Antarctica - Oligotrophic Lake LV.19.MP5.G1 | ecosystem: Environmental > Aquatic > Freshwater > Lake >...
AAGTCCCGGAGTGGTCATTGCCCGATCCCGAGGCTCGTCCCGGCGAGATCGTCGAGCACGAGATCGTGTCGCACTCGCTGGGCACGAAGAAGGTGCAGGTCTACCTGCCCGCGCGTTTCCGTCGCACGCGGCGCTATCCGTTGCTCGTCGTTCACGACGGACCCGATTACGTCCGTTATGCGGCGCTCAAGACGTCGCTCGACAACCTGATCCACCGGCTCGAGATCCCGTCGATGGTCGTCGCGCTGATCCAATCGCAGGATCGATTGCGCGAGTACGCCGACGATCCGCGTCATGCCGATTTCCTCGCACGCGATCTCGTGCCGCAACTCGAGAGCGCGTTCCCGCTCGTCGGCAAGCCGTCGGCGCGCGCACTCGCCGGCGCGTCGTTCGGCGCGGTCGCATCGTTGGCGGCAGCGTGGCGTTACCAGGGCTTCTTCGACCGACTGATGCTGCAGTCGGGATCGTTCGCGTTCACCGACATCGGCCCGCACGACCGTGGTCCGGTCTTCGATCCCGTCGTGCGCTTCGTGAACGCGTTCCGCCGCAACCCGGGGAAGCCCGCGGTGCACATGTATCTTTCGTGCGGCGTGTACGAATCGCTCATCTACTACAACCGCTCGATGGTGCCGCTGCTCGAGCGCGCGGGCCTCGACGTCAAGTACAGCGAAGCCCACGACGGTCACAATTGGGAGAACTGGCGCGACCGATTGCGCGAGGGGCTCTCGTGGCTGCACCCTGGTCCGTTGTGGATGGTCTACGAGTGACGATGGCGCGCCGGCGCGCGATAGAGGTGAATCGATGGCGCAGGCGAAGCTCAGCGCGAAGGATCTCGCGCGATTCCGGGTGGCGGACGGGCGCGGGTTCCGCCTCGTCGATCACGATCCGTCCGACACGAACGGATGGAAGTCGAAGGACGATGCTGAGGCCGCTCTCCAGCTCGGCGTTCAAGCCTTGGCGAAGTATCAGGAACGCCTTCAATCCCAGGATCGTTGGTCGTTGCTCGTCGTCCTCCAGGCGATGGACGCCGCCGGCAAGGACGGCACGATCGAGCACGTGATGTCAGGCGTGAATCCAGCCGGCGTGCACGTGACGTCGTTCAAGGCGCCGAGCCACACGGAGCTCGACCACGACTGGATGTGGCGGCACTGGAAGGAGCTGCCCGAACGCGGTCGAATCGGGGTGTTCAATCGTTCGCACTACGAGGAAGTGCTCGTCGTGAGGGTGCACGAGGAAATTCTCGCCGCACAAAAGATCCCGCGTGAGCTCCTGAGCGAGAAAGTGTTCGAGGAGCGGTTGCAGGACATCGCGAACTTCGAAGACTTCCTCGTGCGCAATGGCACGCGGGTGGTGAAGTTCTTCCTGCACGTGTCGAAAGCCGAGCAGAAGCGGCGCTTCCTCGAGCGAATCGAGGCGCCCGAGAAGAACTGGAAGTTCGAAGCCCGTGACGTCCACGAACGCCAGTACTGGGACGCGTATCAGGCCGCGTACCAGGACGCGATCCGTCGCACCGCCGCGCCGCATGCGCCGTGGTACGTCGTTCCCGCGGACAAGAAGTGGTTCACGCGCCTCGTCGTCGCAGCCGCGATCGAAGCGGAACTCGCGGAGCTCGATCTGAGCTTGCCGCCGACGACTCCCGAACGCGCCGCGGCGATGCGCGACGCGCGCGCCGAGTTGGAAGGCGAGGCGTGAGATTCACGCGAGCCATGTGCTCTGAGAGCATGTGAATAAATCGAGTCTACGGGCTCTCGGATTCATGTAGCGACGCTTCGCGTCGCGAGAGCGTGTGAAGCCATCGGGCCCACACGCTCCCAGTCAAGATCTGCGCCGCTCCGCAGCGCGTCGCCCGTGACCGCTTCGCAGGCTCTGAGGGCGAACTGCCCGCGATGCGCCCACTCTGAGCTCGAGGGCCAACTGGGAACGTTTTCGATCGGGGAGCCGCGCACGAACCGCGCGCGTCGAGCACCGAACCTGCGCTCGAGCGGTCGGCTGGCCCTGCGAAAACTGCGCGCTGCGCGCCAGAAGCACCTACATGCCACGCCGTCCGTCGGCCTCACACTCTGCGGCCGCGGTTGGAAACCGGTCGTGCGCGCCCGACCGCTCGCCGAGCGTGCTCGAATTCCGCGCGCATCCCGCTGACCATCGCACGGTCGCGCCTTCCGCCGTCGGCTGCTAGACTCCTCGCCCTTTGTGGCGGCCTGATCGGCCGCCGGAGTCACCTCGCGGAGAGCATCGTGGGCATCGTCACACGCAAGATCGGGTTGTCGCTGGGCGCGGACATCTGTTGGGCCAAAGCCTACGAGGACATCCTGGCGCGACTCGACCTCACGCTGCCGATGGGCCGCGGCGAACAAGTTCGCTTCCACGTCGAGCGCACTTCGATCGTGCCGTTCCACCTCAAGGCGGAGCCGAAGTACGACGTCGTCGTCGATCGACTGACGCACTGGTTCCCGCTGCAGCGCGAGTGGATCAAGAAAGCGATCCTGCTCGACGGCACGTACGTGCTGAACAACCCGTGGACTGTTCAGTCCATGGAGAAGCACACGACCTACTGCGCGATGATGCGCCTCGGTTTGCCGATTCCCGCGACGGCGATGATCCCGTCGAAGGACTACGACGAGAAACCGGACTTGCGCGTCACGCTGAATCGCTACGCGAAGTTCTTCGACCTCGGCGCGATCGGCGCGGAGATCGGGTTCCCAGCTTTCTCGAAGCCCTACGACGGCGGCGGCTGGCAAGGCGTGTCGAAGGTCGACGACGCGGGCGAGCTGGACCAGGCCTACGACGCCTCGGGCAAGATGCTCCTGCACCTCCAAGCCGGCGTGCTGCCGTACGACCAGTTCGTGCGCTGCATCGGCTTCGGCCCGCAGACGCACGTCATCAAGTACGACCCGAGCCAACCCCTCCACCTGCGCTACACGAACGAGAAGGGCTTCCTCACGAAAGAAGACCGCGCGCTGATCGAGGACATCACGCTCACGATCAACGCGTTCTTCGGCTGGGACTTCAACTCGTGCGAAGCCCTGCTGAAGGATCACGTCTGGCATCCGATCGACTTCGCGAATCCCTGCCCGGACAGCCAAGTCACGTCGCTGCACCGTCACTTCCCGTGGCTCGTGAAGTCCTACTTGCGTTGGTCGCTCTTCTGCGCCGCGACGAAGCGTCCGATGCGCACGACGCTCGACTGGCAGCCTTACTTCGACATCGCCGACAAGAAGTGGCCGCTGCGCAAGAAGATCGCGGCCTACGGCAAGATTTCACGCGAGAGGTTCGACGCGGTCGCGTTCCAGCAGTTCTGCGACAAGCACCTCGCGAACCTGGATGCGCTCGTGAACGAGTACTTCGGCACGGAGGACGCGAAGGACGCGGTGCGTCAGAAGGTCACGGCGATCTTTCCGGCCCACGAAGTCGAGAAGTTCACCGAGCACTTCTGGTCCGAGCTGCAGATCTGGCGCGCGGAGGATGCGGCGTCGCGCGCTCCGAAGAAGCGCAAGTCGGCCAAGACCGGCGCAAGACTGACGATCAAGTCGGTGCAGGCCGCGAAACCCGCTCGTTCGATCGCGACGAAAGCGCGCGCGAAGGCCGCCGCGCGCTCTGCTTCTCGCCCCGCTTCCCGCCCCGCGACGAAGTCGGCCAAGAAGACCGTCAAGTCACGCTGAGAGGCCGTGAGTACCTCGCGGCATCTGGTCCCGCGCACTCCTACTTTGCAACGACGAACCACCACGCCGAATCCCCGCGAACGAAACGCCCCCGACATGAGCAAGGAATCCTCGACGTGGCGCTCCGAGCGCCTGGGCAACAAGGAAGTCAAGGTCGTGCGCTGGGGCGAGAGCGGCGTGCCGGTCCTGATCTTCCCGACCGCTGCGGGCGACTGCGAGGAGACCGAGCGCTTCAAGATGATCCACGTGCTCAGCAGCCTCTTGAGCGAAGGCAAGATCAAGGTCTACTCGGTCGACAGCGTGGGCGGACAAGCGATGCTCGACAACGAGCTGCCGCGCCACGAAGCCGCGCGGATGCAGAACCGCTTCGACTCGTTCGTCTACAACGAAGTCATCCCCGCGATCCGCGTCGACTGTCGTGACAACGACGTCGAGGTCATCGCCGCGGGCGCCTCGATCGGCGCATTCAACGCGCTCGCCGCCGTGTGCCGTCACCCCGACGTATTCCGCGCCGCCGTGTGCATGTCCGGCACCTATGACCTGAAGAAGTTCATGGGCGAGGACATGACCCTCGACTACTACTACAGCTCGCCGCTGCACTTCCTCCCGAACCTCGGTTCCGGCGCGCACCTCGACGCCCTGCGCAAGCGCTTCATCGTGCTCGCCCACGGGAAGGGGAACTACGAATCCCCCGAGGAATCCTGGCGTGTCGCTCACGTCCTCGGCACGAAGGACATCCCGAACCGCGTCGACGAGTGGGGCGCCGAGTGGCACCACGACTGGCCGACGTGGCGCGACATGCTGCCGAAGTACTTGAACGAACTGTTGTCAGCGAGCGCGACGCGTTGACATCGGTGTCAGTTGAATCCGTCCTAGCAACCCGACAGCAGCCGCTTCAGAGCCTGTGAGGAAATCACCGGCTCTCGCGCCGCGGAGCGGCACAACTAGGTGCTGAGAGCCCGTACGATCGAGTTCTTCACGGGCTCTCAGCGCGCCCCGTGCAGCGCGGTCAGGATCCGTCGCGCCGATTCCGCGGCCGTGCGCGCATAGTCCTCGCGACTGCGGAGCGCGTTCACGTGGCGTGCGCGGGCCGCACACGCCGCTTGAGCGGAGATGCCGAGTCGCGCCCCGATCTCGGCGTAGGTGGCTGCCGCGAGGTCGCGCAGAAGTCCGATCTGCAGCATGCGGCACCGGTCCTCCGCTTCCGGGCCGGAGTCGGGCTCGCTGCCGAGCGAGTTCGGGAACTCGCTGAGCACTGCCGCGGTGCTCACCATGGGCAACCCGGGCTTCGTGCCGTCCGCGCACTCGGTCCTGCGCCACAACCAGTCCAGGAATCCCTGCGGTGCTGCTCCGAGCAGGTCGTCCAGCTCGTCGGGAACCTCCGAACTCGACTGCAGCCGGGACTCGATCCACGCGCGGGCGTCGGGTGAGACGAGGGGCGGGAACGCGACGGGGTAGAGGGCGGGTTCGAACACCGCGACTCCGGTAGCGCGCAGCGTCTCCGAGCGGATCCAGTCGCGGGCGAGCCACGGCTGTCCGACTCCCGTCGCGTGCGATACCGCGCTGCCGTGCGGATAGCGCGTCGGGTCCGGTGCTACCTTCGCGTTCGCCGAATTGGCGTCGATGTAGCGGACGACCGTGCGCCGGTATCCGAGCGTTTCCACCGACCGCGACATGTAGCGCGATCGGTAGAGCGGGCCGTCCCGACCGCGCTTCCTGTTGAACCACGCCGAGTAGTCGCGTTGGATTCCCTGCATCGCGGCATGCAACCGCCCGTTCTGACTGCGCACGAGGATGTGGAAGTGCGTCGTCATCGCACACCATGCGTGGACCTCGATGTCGGCGCGCCGCACGGCACGCGCCATGCGGGAGCAGAAGTGACGGACGTCCTCCACGGACTCGAAAATCGACCGCTGGCCCACACCACGGTTCATGACGTGGTGCCAGGTTCCCGGCAGATCCCAGCGGCGCTGTCGCGGCATGCGAGCCTCCCGAACGGAGACGCGCGGATCGAGCTCGGGTCGCGGACGAACTGCGAAAAATCCGCACAAGCGCGGCGGGGTCGGCATTCCGCCCGGAGTGGACCCGCCCTGGATGGATTCAACTGACACCGATGTCAACGTGGGCGACCGCCGCTGCGTCACTCGCCCGGTCGCGGGAAGTGCGCGCTGAACTCGAGCGGTTTTTCGGCACCTTCGAAGGTGTAGCGCGAGGGGACGACCACGACGCCGGAGGGGGTCACGGTGAAGCGGCGTTCGTCGCTCGCGCGGTCGTGGCCGATCGTGAAGCCGTCGGGGACGCGGGTCCACTTGTCGAGAATCGCGCGGCGGACCTTGGCGCCTTTGCCGATGTGCACGCCGCCGAAGAGGATCGAATCCTCGACGACCGCGCCTTCGTCGACGTGCACGCGGTTCGAGAGGATCGAGCGTTTCACTCGACCGCCGCTGACGACCACGCCGGCGCACAGCAGCGAATCCACGACTTCGGAGCGGCGGCCGGGCGCATCCAGGACGGACTTCGCCGGCGGATCCGCGTGCCACAGAGAGTAGATCGGCCAGCCCTGGTCGTAGAGGTTGAAGCGCGGCGCGACCGACACGAGGTCCATGTTCGCGTCGTACAGCGCGTCGATCGTGCCCACGTCGCGCCAGTACGGATCGTTCGGGTTGTCGCGATCGACGAAGCGGTGCGCGAACACTTGGCCTTGATCGATCATCGACGGGATGACGTCCTTGCCGAAATCGTGGCTCGAGCCGGGCTTCGCGGCGTCGGCACGCAGACGACGGACCATCTCGGGAGCGTCGAAGACGTAGATGCCCATCGACCCGAGACACCAACCCGCTTGTCCCGGGATCTCGCGCCCGACGGCGGGCTTCTCCTGGAATCCGACGACACGATCGTCGGCGTCGACTTCGAAGACGCCGAAGCGACGCGCCTCGCTCTGCGGGATCTTCACGGCGCCGATCGTGAGCTTCGCCTTGCTCGCGATGTGCTGACGCAGCATCGCGCCGTAATCCATCTTGTAGATGTGATCACCGGAGAGGATGAGCACGTGCTTCGCCGCGCCGTCGTCGATGAGGTCGAGGTTCTGGTAGATCGCGTCGGCCGTGCCCTGGTACCACTTCTCGACGGTGGCGTGATGCGGCGGGCTCACGCTGATGAACTGCTCGAGTCGGCGCGGCAGGAAATTCCAGCCGAAGCGGATGTGCTCTTCGAGGCTGCGCGCTTGGTACTGCGTCAGCACGTAGATGCGCCGCAGTCCGGAGTGGATGCAATTGCTGAGCGTGAAATCGATGATCCGGTACGAACCGCCGAAGGGGACGGCCGGCTTCGCGCGCTGGATCGTCAGCGGCTTCAGTCGCTCGCCCTGACCACCCGCGAGGATGAACGTCAGCGTCTCCTTGAGCTCCTGCGTGAGATACGTGCTCGTCATCCTGGGTCTCTCGTCCAGTCCGGCTCGGGGTGAACGGGAGAGGATGCCTGCTGACGTGCTTCCGCGGTAGTCCGGACCGAGATCCAGCATCGAGGCGCTGGTAGACTCCGCGGGTTCGACCCCCCTGAAGAAGCTCGGTAACTCATGGCCAAGGAAGAGATCAGCACGCTCCCCGACGACGCTCAGCGCCGCAACTTCGTGCGCTCGATGCTCGAGGACGTCCGCGCGCTCGAGCGGATGATCGACGAGGGTTGGATCGAGAAGGGCGTGCGCCGCATCGGCGCGGAACAGGAGATGTTCCTCGTCGATCGCACCCTGCAGCCGGCGAACAAGGCGATCGAGCTGCTCGAGGATCTACCGCCGAGCCACTTCGTCACGGAGCTCGCGCAGTTCAACCTCGAAGCGAACCTGACGCCGCTGCCGCTATCGGGGACGTCGTTCTCGGAGATGGAAACCGAGCTGATCCGTCTGCTCGCGCTCGCACGCGAAGTCGGTGCGCGCAAGGGCACGCAGATCGTCTTGTGCGGGATCCTGCCGACGCTCGACAAGAGCCACCTCGGGATCGACTCGCTGACGCCGATCCCGCGGTACAAGCAGCTCAACCGGATCATGACCGAGCAGCGCGGGGGCAAGTTCCAAGCGCTGATCAAGGGGCTCGACGAGCTCCAGACCGTCCACGACAACGTGATGTTGGACGCGTGCAACACGAGCTTCCAACTGCACTACCAAGCGGACGCGCAGGAGTTCGCGCGCCTCTACAACTTGGCGCAGGTCGTCGTCGCACCGCTCCTCGCGGCCGGCCCGAACTCGCCGGTGTTGCTCAAGCACCGCTTGTGGCACGAGACGCGCGTCGCGCTGTTCCAACAGTCACTCGACACGCGCGCCGAGCACAAGGTCGAGCGCGGCGTGCGCCAACGCGTCAGCTTCGGTGATCGTTGGGTGAAGGGCTCGATCCTCGAGATCTTCCGCGACGACATCGCGCGCTTCCGTTCGCTGATCACCGCCGCGAGCGATGAATCCCCGCTCGAGATGCTCGATCGCGGCGAAGTGCCGCCGTTGAAAGCGCTGCGCCTCCACAACGGCACCGTTTACCGCTGGAATCGGCCCTGTTACGGCATCACGGACGGCAAGCCGCACCTGCGCATCGAGTGCCGCGTGTTGCCCGCCGGACCGACGGTGCGCGACGAGGTCGCGAACGCCGCGTTCTTCTACGGACTGATGATCGCGCTGGACACCGAGTACGGCGACGTGTCGCTGCGCATGCCGTTCGACGACGCGAAGGCGAACTTCGTCGCGGCCGCTCGCTACGGTCTGCACGCGCGCTTCCGCTGGCTCGACGGCAAGTCGTACGGGGCCGACGAGCTCATCCTGAAGCTGCTGCTCCCCGCGGCGCGCAAAGGACTCCTCTCGCGCGGCGTGGACAAGACGGACGTCGACACGTACCTCGGTGTGCTCGAAGCGCGCGTGCAGAGCGGACGCACCGGCGCGCAGTGGGCATTCGACTCGCTGGCCGCGATGGGCGAGGGGACTAGGATCGCCGATCGCTATCGCGCGTTGACCGCCTCGATGGCGAAGTACCAGGAATCGAACCTCCCGGTGCACCAGTGGGAACTGGCGCAGGTCCCAGCCGCGTCGGGCGATTCCGACAGCTATCGAACCGTCTCGCAATTGATGACGACCGACCTCTTCACGGTCCATCACGACGACATCGTCGACCTCGCCGCGTCGCTCATGGAGTGGGAGCACTTGCGGCACGTCCCGGTGGAAGACCACGAGGGCCGTTTGCTCGGGTTGGTCACGCACCGCGCGCTGATGCGAGTCATGACGCGTGGTCGTGCTGCCTCGGGGCACGTCACCGTCGGCGAGATCATGGACAAGGATCCCGTGACCGTTGGCCCCGAGACCAGCACATTGGCCGCGATCGAGCTGATGCGCACGCGCAAGATCGGCTCGTTGCCGGTCGTCAAGGAAGGCCGACTCGTCGGCATCATCACGGAGCACGACGTGTTCGAGATCTCGGGAAAACTGCTCGAGAATTGGCTCAAGGGCTCGTGATGCCGCACGGAGCCCTCGCACGCGTTCTCGGCACGGCGTCGGCCGGTGAACGCGGTGGACCGCTCGTCCTCGTCACCGTCGGCATCCACGGCAACGAGCCGGCGGGACTGCACGCGATGCGTCGCGTTTTCGCCGAGCTCGATCGCGGGCTCGTCCCGCTCACCGGTCGCGTCGCAGCGTACGTCGGGAACCGCGCCGGGCTCGCGCGCAACGTCCGTTACGTGGACGAGGACATGAACCGACTCTGGTCGCCCGCTCGCGTCGAAGAGTTGCGGCACGGAGATTCGCAACGCGACACGATCGAGCGCGCCGAACAGCGCGAACTCCTCGAACTCCTCGACGCCGAACTCGAGTCGGCGCAGAGCGGCGTGACGCATCTGGATCTGCACTCGACCTCCGGGGACGGACCCCCGTTCACGATCGTCGCCGGTCCGACCGGGAGTCGCACGGCGGCCCTGCGACTCTGCGTGCCGACTCTGTTCGGCCTCGAGCCCCTGATCGCCGGGACCTTGATCGAGTACGTCGGCGCGCTCGGGCACGCCGCGGTCGTGCTCGAGGGCGGCCAGAACGACGCCGCTTCGACCGTCGATCACCACGAGTCGGCCGTCTGGCGTACGCTCGCGGGTGCCGGTGTCGTTCACGAGCACGACGTCCCCGGGGGGCTCGAGCAACACACGCGCCGTTTGTCGGCTGCCGCCGCCGGCCTGCCGCCCGCGATCGAGATCGGATACGTCCACCGTCTCGAACCCGGTGAGCCGTTCGCGATGCTCCCCGGATTCCGGAACTTCCAAACGGTCCACGTCGGCCAGCTCCTCGCGCACCAGGGGCACGGTCTCGCTCGCGAGATCCGCGCGCCGTGGAGCGGGATCCTCCTCATGCCGCGCTACCAAGGTCAGGGCCTGGACGGCTTCTTCCTCGGTCGAACCGCCCCGACTTCCTCCGCGGATGCCACCGCGACGCGGCTCGGATAGCAGGCTCACCGAGCCACGTGCGTGCCCCCAGGCCGTGTGCGCCCCAATCCCAGGAACGGGACGTCCCACGACGAACCCGATCGCGGGGCGGGGTACGGCCTGCAGAAGTCTTCGTTTCGCGCCACCTTGCGCGAACAGACCGGCGGACTTACGGTCGAGATTCCCGCAGTTCACTGGGCCGGAGGCTGACCTTGAGGCGACACGTCCACGTCCGCGACTCGAATGCGCAGTGCGCGCGCACGCTCGTGTTCTCACCCCGGAGTGCGCCTCCTCGGTGCCTCGCGTGGCTGCTCGGGCTGGCCCTCTTCGGCGGCACCGCGTCGATTGCGCCCGCGCAGGTCGTGACCGAACGCGTCTCCCTGTCCGCGTCGGCGGGCCAAGGTTCGGGCGACTCCGATCAGGTCTCGATCTCGGGCGACGGTCGCTACGTCGCGTTCCGTAGCGCGGCCTCGAATCTCATCGCCGGGGACACGAACGGCGTGAGCGACATCTTCGTGCGCGATCGCTGGACCGGACTCGTGGATCGCGCGAGCGTCTCGTCCCTCGGCGTAGAAGCAACGGCCCCGAGCATGGAGCCGCACATCTCGTCCGACGGACGCTTCGTCGTTTTCGCGAGCGAAGCCAATGACCTCGCGAGCGACATCCAGTCGGGCAGCTCGAAGGACATCTATGTACGCGATCGCGTCCAGCGCACCACGCGCACGGTCACGAGGTCCGCAGCAGGCGGTTCGGGCAACGGCGACTGCCACAGGCCGCGCGTGTCCTCGGACGGACGCTACGTGACGTTCGAAGGCTCGGCCACGAACCTCATCCCGAGCGGCACGACGAACTACCAAGTGTTTCGCCGCGACATGACGGCCGGCACGGCGCTCGTCAGCGTGAATTCGGGCGGAAGTGCGGGTGTCGGATTCTCCTGGAACGGCGGGATTTCCGGCGACGGTCGCTTCGTCGCGTTCGTGAGCAACGTCGCGAACCTCGTGCTCGTGGACACGAACGGCAACACCGACGCCTTCGTGCGTGACATGCTTCTCGGGACCACTCGTATCGTCACCGTGAGTTCGTCCGGCGCGCAGGGCACGGGCGCGGCGTTCATCAACAGCACGATCTCGCGCGATGGACGTTGGGTCGCCTATGCCTCGAGCGCGCCCAATCTGGCGCCGGGGGAGTTCGGTGCCTCGTACGACATCTTCGTGCACGACCTGCTGACTTTTCAGACTCTCCGCGTCTCCGTGTCCTCCTCCGGCGCGGCGGCGAATCAGAACTCGTACGACCCGGCCATTTCCGATGACGGCCGATACGTGGCGTTCCAGACCTTCGCCACGAACCTCGATCCGCTCGACACGGACATGCAGAGCGACATCTTCTTGCGCGATCGCACGCTCGCGACGACGACACTCATGAGCCGCAGTGTGTCGACGGGCTCCAACGACGACTCGTTCTCGTCGTCGATCAGTGCGGAGGGGGGCCAGATCGCGTTCCACAGCGAGTCGACCGACCTCGTGCCCGCCGACACAAACTTGCGCGTGGACGTGTTCATCCGCGACCTCGGTTCGGAGAACTACCCGGTCTTCTGCGCGGGTCTCACGACGACTTGTCCGTGCGGGAATCCCGGATTGGGTTCGGCCGGCTGCGCGAACAGCACGACGAGCGGCGGTGCGCTGCTGCGCGCGTTCGGACGTGCGAGTTCGACCCTGGATCGGGTCACACTCGTGGCGACGGGATTGCCGCCCGCGACTTCGGCGCTCTTCTTCCAGGGGACCTTGCGCGAGAACGGCGGCGCGGGCACGACCTTCGGCGACGGTTTGCGTTGCGCGGGCGGCACGACCGTGCGCCTCGCGACCTATCCCGTCGAAGCGGGCACGGCCGCGATCGGATATGGCGGAACGCCGGGTCTGGGAGGCGGGACGACCACGCCGATCCATACGCTCGGTCAAGTGCCCACACTCGGCGGGACGCGTGTCTACCAGTTGTGGTACCGCAATTCGGCGGCGTTCTGCACGAGCGCCCTGTTCAACCTGTCGAACGGCGTCGAGATCTTCTGGCAGTTGTAGTCGCCCCGCCGGATCCCGGGCGGCCCGAGTCGGGCGGAATCGTGAGGGCTCGGCGGTAGGATTCGAGGCGCGATGCCCCAACCGATTCTCGCGCTCGATCGTGATGCCCTGCTTCGACTCGAGACTTCGCTGACGCAAGAGTGGCTCCAGACGGATGGTCTCGGCGGCGCGGCGAGTTCGACCGTGCTCCTCTGTCCTACGCGGCGTTACCACGCGCTGTTGCTCACGCCGCGACCGGGGAGTGCGAGGCGCTATGCGTGGCTCTCGCGCTACGACGAGACCCTCCTCGTGCAGGGTCGCGAGTTGCCGCTCTCGATGGCGCGCTATCGCGGTGTTTGGGCACCGCACGGGCACCAAGCGCTCGAGTCGTTCGAGCTCACGCCATTCCCGCGCTGGACTTGGCTCTGGGGCGGCGTGCGGATCGAGCGCGAAGTGCTCGTTCCTGCGGGTGAAGCGTGCGTGCTCGTGCGCTGGTGCGTGAGCGGCGCCGGAGCGCCGGTGAAGCTGCGACTGCGACCGCTGCTCCCTTTCCGCGAGGCGGATGCGTTGAGCGTCGAGAACATGGCGCTCGACGGACGCGTCGAGCGTCTAGCGCTGGGTGGTGGCGACGGAATCAGTTGTCGGCCGTATGCCGAGTTGCCGCGCATCTCGATCGTCGCATCGAACCCGGCTCCGTGGACGACCGATGCGGCCTGGTACCGCGGGCTCGAATACGCCGTCGATCTCCAGCGCGGCTACGACGGTCACGAGGACCAGTTCAGTCCTGGTTTCTTCGAGATGAAGCTCACCGACGGCGCCGACGTCGTCGTGCAAGCGAACCTCGACGCGCCTCTCCCGGATCCGCGCGGGCGTTTCGAGCGCGAGGCTCGCCGTCAGCGTGCGCAGCTCCAATCCAAGCGCCCGGGTGTGCGCGGCGCGCTCGAGATGACCGCGGACGCGTTCCTCTATCGTTCGGAATCCGGCCGTGCCGGAGTCATCGCGGGTTGGCCGTGGTTCCTCGAATGGGGGCGCGACACGAACATCGCGCTGCCCGGTCTGCTGACCGCTCGCGATCGCAACGCCGAACTCGGCGACGCGCTCGCGGGCCAAGTCCCGTTCCTGAAGAACGGACTGCTCCCGAACGTCTTCGCGGCGACCCCGGGGATGAGCCACTACGACTCCGTCGACGCGAGCCTGTGGTTCGCGCGCGCGGTGCGCTTGCACGAGCGCGCGGGCACTCCGACACGCGAGATCGTGCGACGATTCCTGCCCGCGCTTCTCGAGATCGCCACGTGCTATCGCGACGGAACCGGTCTCGGCGTCCGCGGCGACGAGGACGGTTTGCTCGTCGCCGGCGCTGCGACGTTGAACGCGACGTGGATGGACGCGCGGATCCTGTCCGTCCCCGTGACGCCGCGTCATGGCGCGCCCGTCGAGATCGAGGCCCTGTGGTATTTCCTGCTCGCGTACGTCGAGCACCTCTCCGACGCCGCCGGACGTCCGAACGACGTGCGCGCCTGGCGTGCACATCGCGAACGAGCGGGTCGGGCGTTCCTCGAGCGATTCTGGATGCCCAAGGAAGAACGCCTCGCCGACGTGTGGCGCCCCGAGGAAGTCGATCGCGCGCTGCGTCCGAACCAGGTCATCGCGGCGGCGCTCGAATGGAGCCCGCTGTCGCGCGCGCAACGCGCGGGAGTAGCTCGATCCGCGGCCGACGTGTTGCTCGGGCCACGCGGCTTGCGGACGCTCGATCCGCGCGATCGCGCGTACCTCGGTCGCTACGCAGGCAACGAACACGAGCGCGATCGCGCCTACCACCAGGGGACGGCGTGGCCGTGGCTGCTGGGCAACTTCGTCGAGGCCTGGTTGCGCGGCGTCGGCGACGAACCCACGGATCGCACGTACTTGCGCGGCGTGCTCGACGGGCTCGAGCCGCACCTCGCGGAGGCCGGTTTGCTCCACATGTCCGAGGTTTTCGACGGCGACGCGCCGCACGCGCCGGGTGGGTGCTTCGCGCAAGCGTGGAGCACGGGCGAGATTCTGCGGGCGTACGCGCTGCTCGATCCCGCGCACTGACTTGCTGGTACGACGGAGGGGACAAGCGCGCCGCGGCATCCTGATCGATCCCGACCGGAACCCCACCGAATCGAAAGCCACCTCCGATGACGCACGGCATCCGCCCGAACGGCCAGTTCTGCTGGAACATGCTCACGCCGGATCACGCTCCAGCGCGCGATTTCTCGCGTCGCTGCTCGGTTGGACGTACGGCGAGATCCCGGGAATGGGGCACCTCACCCAGGTCGGTGGAAGTCCGATCGGCGGACTCTTCGATCTCGCCGGACCGAACACTCCGCCCCGGACGCCGCCGTGCATCGGCGTGATGGTCCAGGTCGCGAGCGCCGACGCGATGGCCGCCAAGGTCGCGGAACTCGGCGGGAAATCGCTCCCACCGTTCGACATCGGCGCGAACGGCCGCATGGCCGTGTGCTTCGATCCGAACGGCGCGAACTTCGACCTGTGGGAATCGAAAGCCCAGCGCGGCATGGAGATCGACGGCCGCGAACACGGCGCGCCGGCGTGGTTCGAGACGTTGACGAGCGATCTCGAGCACGCGCCGAAGATCTACGTCGCGCTGTTCGGCCTGACGCCCGAGAAGAAGCCGATGGGGGACATCAAATACACCGCGTAACTGATCGGCGAGGAGTACGTCGCCGGCGCGCTGGAACGCACGGCCGCGATGGGGCCGATCCCGCCGCATTGGGCCGTGTACTTCGCGGTGAAGAACGCTGACGCCGTGGTGAAGTCGGCGAGCGCGCTGGGCGCCACGATCTTCGTGCCTCCGCAGGACATCCTCGGGATCGGGCGCTTCTCCGGAATCAAGTCTCCGCAGGGCGTGAAGTTCTACGTGCTCGAGTATCGCGCTCGAGGGAGTTCGTTCGCGCGCGGAGCGAGGGGTGACCGTCGCAGCCGCGTGAGAGCGGCGAGGCCGCGCGCCCCGAGGAACGCGGCTGATTCCCGCTGCGCGGGCGTCTCGCGCGCTGATCGAACCGGCGTGCCCGCGACCGCGTTTCCGCGCGCAGCGTCGGGCCCGTACACTCTTCGCCCGCCGTGCCCGATCCGAAGTCACTCGATCTACCGCGACCCCTAGAGCTCGGCCGACCCTCGCGGGAGCCGCGGTGAGGGTGCTGATGCTCGGATGGGAATTTCCGCCGCACATCTCGGGCGGACTCGGCACCGCGTGCCACGGGATCGTCCAGGCTCTCTCGCGGGCCGATGTCGACGTCCTGTTCGTCGTCCCGCGCGCCCGCGGCGACGAGGACTCGGGCCGCGCGCGCGTCATCGGCGCGAACCAGATCCCCGTCGAGGAGCGCACGCCGGTCGCTCCGCGTCGCGTGCGGCGTCTACGGGCCGAGCTGGTCGACACGGCCGCGTCGGTGTCGATCGACTCGAGTCAGCCCGACGATGGCGCGAGCGAGGAGACGGAAGCCGTCGTCGGCCTCGCCGAGTCCGGGATCACCGCGTCGGAGGACCTTCGCACGGAGGAGCGCCGTTCCGTCGAGGTCCGCGCGATCGACAGTCTGCTCTCGCCCTATCTCGACGCGCGCGGCTATCGCGAACGCCTTCTCGCCGCGGCGCGGGACGAGCGCGCGGCGGCGGCGCGAGCATCGGCCGCATCGGCGCAACCGAACGAGGCGACGCGACGGGAGTCGAGCGAGTACGGGACGTCAGCGGACGGTCGAGTCTCGGGCCTCAGCGTCGACGCTCGCGCGCCTCACTCGAACGGCCGTTCTCCTCATGAATCGAGTTCGGCCGCCATCGCCGACGGATCGAATGCCGCGAGTTCGACCGCGCTCGCGCCTCCCACCGTCCGGATGTGGATCGAGGAGGCCGATGTGCCCGTCCCAGACCGCGTCACGACGCGACTCCTCGATTTCTCCGGCGCTTACGGCGGCGATCTCTTCGGCGAAGTCGCGCGCTATGCGCTCGCCGTCGAATCGCTCGCGCGCCGTGAGTCGTTCGACGTCATCCACGCGCACGATTGGATGGCCGTGCCGGCCGGTGTCGCTGCCAAGCGCGCGAGCGGCAAGAAGCTCGTCCTCCACGTCCACGCCAGCGAGCACGATCGCAGCGGTGATCGCCCCGACGAGCGGGTGCGGGGCATCGAGCAGCTCGGCCTCGACGAAGCGGACCTCGTCGTGTGCGTCAGCCACTACACGGCCGGAGTGTTGAAGAGGCATTACCGCGTCGACGACTCGAAACTGCGTGTCGTGCACAACGCGTTGACGCAGCGTGAGCGGCGCGAACAAGTCCACGCCGTGAAATCGATCGAGGAGCCCATCGTGCTGTTCCTCGGCCGAATCACGGCACAAAAGGGACCCGAGTACTTCTTGGAAGCTGCAGCTCGCGTCGCGCGCGTGCGTCCCGACGTGAAGTTCGTCGTCGCCGGCGCGGGGGACCGCTTGGGCTCGACCATCGAGCTCGCGGCCAAGCTCGGTCTGGCGCGCAACACGCACTTCACCGGCTTCCTCGCCGGTGCCGACGTCGAGCGCATGTACGCGATGGCCGACGTCTACGTCATGCCGTCGGTTTCCGAGCCCTTCGGCATCGCGCCGCTCGAAGCGATGGCTCTCGACGTGCCCGTCATCGTCTCGCGGCAAAGCGGCGTGTCCGAAGTGCTGCGCAGCGCGCTCAAGGTCGACTACTGGGACGTGCAGGGCATCGCCGAGAAGATCCTGGCCGTGCTCGCTTACCCCGAGCTCTCGCGCACGCTGCAGGACGAGGGCAAAGTCGAAGCCTTGGCGATGCGGTGGGATGCGCCGGCCGCGAAGTTGAAGGACGCGTACACGTCACTCGCAGGTGTCTCGTGACCGACGTCGTCGTCTACTTCCAAGTCCACCAGCCGTTCCGGCTGCGGCGCTACACGTTCTTCGACATCGGCACGAGCGAGGCGTATTTCGACGACGGGGAGAACGAGCGCATCGTGCGCCGCGTCGCCGAGCGCTGCTACGTGCCGATGAACAAGCTCGTGCGGCGCCTCATCGAGTCCCACGACGGCGCGTTCCGCGTCGCGTACTCGATCTCGGGCACGGCCTTGGAGCAGATGGAACGCTGGGCGCCCGAGGCGCTCGCGAGCTTCCAGGATCTGGCCCGCACGGGGTGTGTCGAGATCCTCGGCGAGACCTCCCACCACTCGCTGTGCGCCCTCAGCGATCTCGACGAGTTCCGCGATCAAGTCCGTGCGCAGGCCGATCGCGTCGAGAACTTGTTCGGTCGTCGCCCGGTGACGTTCAGGAACACCGAGCTCGTCATCGACGAGCGCATTGCCGCGGTCGCTCACGAGCTCGGCTTCCGCGCGATGCTCGGCGAAGGCGCCGACCATCTCCTCGGTTGGCGCAGCCCGCACCACCTGTATTGGCCGCGCGGCACGCCGGCCATGCGGCTCCTGCTCCGAGACTACTTGCGCTCGGACGACATCGCGTTCCGCTTCAGCAACCGGACGTGGGAAGAGTGGCCGCTCTCCGCCGAGCGCTTCGCCAAGTGGGTTCACGAAGCGCCCCCCGATCATGCCTGCGTCAACCTGTTCATGGATTACGAGACGTTCGGCGAGCACCAGTGGGAGGAGACGGGCATCTTCCGTTTCTTCGAAGGGATGCCGGCCGCGATCCTCGCCCACGAACGGTTCCGCTTTCGAACCCCGGGCGAGGTCGCAGCGGAGCGTGAACCGACGATCGAGATGTCGATCCCGCGGCCGGTTTCCTGGGCCGATGCCGAGCGCGACGTCACGGCTTGGCTCGGCAACCCGATGCAGCGTGCGGCGAACGAAGCGCTCTTCGCCCTGCTGCCCGCCGTGCGCGCGCTGACCGCCGCCGGCGACGACGCTCCGCGCGAAACCTGGCGCAAGCTCTCGACCTCCGACCACCTCTATTACATGTGCACCAAGTGGTTCTCCGACGGAGACGTGCACAAGTACTTCAGCCCGTATGCGACTCCGCACGATGCGTTCATCGCGTTCATGAACGTCGTCGACGACTTCGGGCGCCGCGCCAAACGCGCGGCGGCCGCACTCGGAGCGGCCTCGACCTCCTCTCCCCCGCACGAAGCAACATGACGTCTCCCTTGACCCTGTTCGAAGTCAGCTTCGAGGTCTGCAACAAGGTCGGCGGGATCCACACCGTGGTCTCGACGAAGGCCAAGGCTCTCGTCGAGCGACTGGGCGACGACTACGTCGCCATCGGGCCGTGGCTCCTGACCGGTGGTCAACCGTCGAATGCGTTCGAGGAAGAGCCCGACAGCGCGTTCTGCGAACGCTGCCGCGCGATGGGCATCCCCGTGCGCGTGGGACGGTGGAAGATCCCGGGACGACCGCGCACGTTGCTCGTCGAGTTCTCCGGGCTCTACGCGCAGAAGGACGCGATCCTGCGCGAGCTGTGGGACGGCTTCCAAGTCGATTCGATCGAGGGTCAGTGGGACTACGTCGAGCCCGTCCTCTTCGGCTGGGCCGCGGGCAAGGTGATCCAGGCGTGGTGCGAAGAGCGCGTCGCGCCGCGCGGCCGTCGCGCCGTCGCTCAGTTCCACGAATGGATGACGGGCGCGGGCGGGCTGTGGCTACAAAAGCACGACCCCTCCGTCGGGACGATCTTCACGACGCACGCGACGATCCTCGGCCGTTCCATCGCTTCCACGGGAAAGGCACCGGTCGATGGACTGGCGGGTCGGACGCCGGGCGAGGCGTCACGCATCTTCGGCGTCGTGGCCAAGCACTCGATGGAGGTCGTGTGCGCGCGCGAGGCCGATGCGTTCACCACGGTCAGCGGCGTCACGCGCGACGAGGCCGAAGTGCTCCTCGGGCGACGCGCGAATCCGATCCTGCCGAACGGCATCGACCTCGCCGTCGTCGACGAATTGGCCGGCAAGACCACGCGCGACGAAGCGCGCACGAAGCTCTTCGAACTCGCCGGGCGCATGGTCGGCGCAGACCTGTCCGATGCCGTCCTCGTCGGCACGTCGGGGCGCTACGAGTTCCACAACAAGGGGCTCGACCTCCTGCTCGATTCCGCCGCGTTGATCGCGAAGCGACCGGGCAAGCGCGTCGTGCTCTTCGCGCTCGTTCCGGCTGGGAATTCGGGTGTTTGCGGCAATCTGCACGATCGCTCGAACCAGCCGGCGTCCGCGGCGCAGGGTCCGATCGGGATCGCGACGCACAACCTGTTCGACGTCGAGCACGACCCGATCGGACC
>Ga0163149_10003081_pt1 | contig 19308 bp, 18 predicted proteins | sample OliLakLV19MP5G1_FD_148604 | JGI IMG/M metagenome (GOLD analysis project Ga0163149, IMG submission 148604) | Freshwater microbial mat bacterial communities from Lake Vanda, McMurdo Dry Valleys, Antarctica - Oligotrophic Lake LV.19.MP5.G1 | ecosystem: Environmental > Aquatic > Freshwater > Lake >...
GCGGCTCGCGTATGCTCATGCAGTAGCACATAACGGACACACCCATTAGCACATAACGGACACACCCATTCGCCCAACCCGCCGAGCGCCGAGCTACACTCGAATGGGTGTGGCCACTATGGCTACTATGGCTCTCAGCTTCAGTTCGAGAAGCCAGCCGACAACAAAGGCCTTCTGGTCGTAGGCAACTACGGCACAGGTAAATCGCACCTTATGTCGGTGATCTCTGCGGTGGCAGAACGAGCCGAGCTTCGCACATCACTCACGGATGACGCCGTCCGAACCGCAGCCACAAGCATCGCCAGCAAGTTCCGTGTGGTGCGCACAGAACTGAGCACCACCCAGGGTCTGCGAGACGCGCTCTGCGGCGTCCTCGAAGAGTACCTGGCCGAGATCGGCGTCGACTTCCGCTTCAAGCCCCAGCACACGATCCCCAACAACAAGGGCGAAATCGAGAACATGATGGCGGCGTTCCACACCAAGCACCCTGATCACGGGCTGCTCCTGGTCGTGGACGAGATGCTGGACTATCTACGCAGCCGCAACGGCCAGGAAATCGTTCTGGATCTGGGCTTCATGCGCGAGCTTGGTGAGATGGCATCGTCGTGCCGGCTCAGAGTCGTGTTCGGCGTTCAAGAAGCCATCTTCGACAGTCCTCGATTCCAGTTCGTGGCCGACAGCCTTCGACGAGTCAAGGAGCGATTCGTCGACGTTCTCATTGACCGAAAGGACTTGAAGTTTGTTGTGGCACAACGGCTGCTCCGCAAGGACGCCACCCAGATGGCGCAGATCCGCGAATACCTCACGCCATTTGCCAAGTTCTACAGCAACATGAACGAGCGGATGGACGAGTTCGTCCGTCTGTTCCCGGTCCACCCGGACTACATCGACACGTTCGAGAAGATCACGGTCGCTGAGAAGCGAGAAGTGCTCAAGTCGCTCTCGCGTGCGATGCACAGAATGCTGAGCCAGGAAGTCCCCACCGACCGTCCGGGCCTCCTCGCTTACGACGCCTATTGGGCCATGCTCCGCGAGAACCCGGCGTTTCGCGGCAATCCAGACATCAAGGCCGTCATCGAGTGCAGCAAGGTGCTGGAGGATCGGGTCGCCAACGCGTTTGCGCGCCCCGCAACCAAGCCATTGGCAATCAGAATCGTTCATGCGCTGTCAATCCATCGATTGACCACAAATGACATTCACGCGCCGATCGGGCCAACTGCGGTCGAGCTTCGTGATGCGCTGGCACTCTACCACCCATCCGCGCTCGACATGGGAGGAGTGCCCGCGGATGACTTGCTGACCATCATCGAGACGACGCTCCGCGAGATCCACAGGACCGTCAACGGGCAGTTCATCTCGTCGAATCCCGACAATCGGCAGTTTTACCTCGACCTCAGGAAGACCGACGACTTCGACGCCATCATCGACAAGAAGTCTGAAACACTCAGCGACAATGAGCTCGACCGGTACTACTACGAAGCCCTCAAGCGCGTCATGGAGTGCACCGATGAGACGTATGTCACGGGCTACAAGATCTGGCAGCACGAGCTTGAGTGGATCGAGCGCAAGGCCGCGCGTGAAGGCTACCTCTTCTTCGGCGCACCGAATGAACGCTCAACAGCCGTACCGGCCCGAGAGTTCTACCTCTACTTCATCCAGCCGTTTGACCCACCGAAGTTTACGGACGACAAGCGTGCGGACGAAGCGTTCTTCCGACTTGACAAACGCGACGACGTCTTCACTGCTTCGCTGAAGAAGTACGCCGCGGCGGTCGACCTGGCGTCAACTTCGTCGGGCAACGCCAAAGCCACGTACCTTAGCAAGAGCGAGACTTCCCTGCGAGAACTCGTGAAGTGGCTCCGCGAGAAGATGCTCACGGCGTTTGAGGTGACGCACCAGGGTAAGAAGAAGACGCTGCTGGAGTGGATCAAAGGCAAGGGAAGCGGCACAGACGCCATCCGCGACCGGGTCAACCTGGTTGGTTCCGTCTGCTTCGCCAGCAACTTCGAACAGCAGGCACCCGAGTATCCCACGTTTTCAGTCCTGATCACCGGCAGCAATCGCGATCAGGCCGCGGAGTCCGCGCTCAAGAATCTCGCCGGATCAGGCCGCACTTTGCAGGCCGCGGCGATCCTCGACGCGTTGTGCCTTCTCGACGGCGGCAGACTGGATCCCACCAAGTCCAAGTACGCCAAGCACATCGTCGAACTGCTCAAGAGGAAGGGTGAAGGCCAGGTGCTCAACCGAGCCGAGATCATCGAGGATCTCCAAGGCGTGGAGTACATGTGCCCGCAGACATTCCGTTTGGAACCCGCATGGGTGATGGTCACTCTGGCGAGCCTCGTGCACTCCGGAGAACTGGTTCTCGGCATCGTCGGCAAGGAGATCGACGCGGGGAACATCAGCGAATTCGGCAAAACGTCAGTGAAGGAGCTGGCTCAGTTTAAGCACATCAAAAAGCCCAAGGACTGGAACCTGCCGGGCATGCGGGCACTCTTCGAGCTTCTCGGCCTGCCCCCGGGGCACGCCGCCAAGATCTCGCAGGGCGATGAGACATCCGTACAGACCTTGCAGACCGAGGTCAAGAAGGTGGTCGACCGTGTCGTGCTCGTGCAGCAGCGACTGCAAACCGGTTTCCGCCTGTTCAACAAGGATCTACTGACGCAGGATGAGTTGGACGGCACTCGCGCCGACCTCGACAAACTCAAACTCTTCCTTGAAACGCTCCAGCCGTTCAATACACCCGGCAAGTTCAAGAATTTCCGCTTCGCGGCGGATGCGATCACGCCGCTCAAGTCCCATCTCGACACGCTCGGCTCGGTTGAGTCCCTCGATCAACTGATCCGCGACCTGCAGCCACACGCGGGCTATCTCTCCCAGGCCGAGATGATCCTGCCCGGCGACCATGCCTGGGTCGGACCCATGAAGTCTACCCGCGAGGCCATTGCAGCACATCTCACCAACCCGACGAAACGCTCCGATGCGGCATTCCGTCAGCAGGGGCAGGCGCGAGCGCCACCGTGAGATTTGGGTTGCTGACTTGAGCTCGATAGGTCGCGTGCCTCCGAGTGATACTAGTGGCGTAGCTCCTACCCTACATTTGTGGAACCCTGGCACCAGCCATGACTTGGGCATCGCGGTGTCGCTCGACGGTGCGGACGGCAATGTGTCCTGTTGAAGAGGATGTATGAACCTGCTCAATGTCCCTATGCGATCGGAGTACTCGTATGCAAGGTGACCGCAACAGTGACCGCAACGCACCAGTGACCAGGTCTTGGGGGACCTCCGCATTCCGACGTCGGTACTGCGGAGGCGGTCCATCGCTGCTTCGGGTCGTAGCGATGGCAGTCGCAGCGCAAGCGTGCGCGGCGTCCTTTACCGGCTGTACATCGAGCATGACCAATCCGGCTCTCACATATGTCGCACCGGTGAGTAGCGAGGCAACGGTACGGGCGGTACATCGTGCCCTCGATGCGATGCATTACGCCATCAGCGACTCTTCACATGACAGCAGCAACAACTACGTTGTCACCGCCTTTGACCGGGATGGAAACCGGATCACGGTGACCGTCGCAGCGAGCCAAGGGCAGTCGACCCACCTAAACGTCAGCGTTGCGCCCGGCGAAAATGATGCGATTCGTCAGCAGATCATCCGTGTCATCGACCGAGAGGTCCGCCGCTAAAGCATGAGCCCAATCAACGGTGCAGATGACCACCGTCATATACTGGGTGCGGGCGACACATCGCGTGTGAGCCCTGCGCAACCGTCCTGAACCTCTGCGAGTGACTCAATGAATGCACGAATTTTGGCCAGAACTCTCGCTCAGCTGCGACATGTAGAGCAGCAACTGCGGGATGTAGCTATGTGGCGAGCGAGTTTTCTGGTCTTCGCGACGGTCCTGCTCATCGTTTTCCAGGTCGGCTGCCAGCAAGACCGGATTAACGGGCCACGCACCGCAGCAGATGATGTGGTACCCCTGGAGGGATACCCTAATGTGATGCTGCGCGACGGCTTGGACAAGTTGCTGAAGCTGCTCGGGCAGCCAGATGTCCAGCCCCCGACGCCGCTGTCCGCGATGAGCGTGCGGGTTCGTTTGCGAGCCGTGTCGGAGCGAACCTTAGTTGTCCGCTATCGGTTCCGTTTCTATGGTCCCAATCGGGAGGTGCTGACGCAGGAACCGGTGTGGCAAACCGTCGATATTGCGCCCACACACGATCGCACATTTGAGGCGCGAGCTCTTGAACTTCGAGCAGCTGACTGGGAGCTCGAAGTTGCGGAGTGGAGATGATGGCTGGGAGTCCGTGTTCGCCATAGGGTCCTATTCCACGCCCTCACTCCGAGCCTTCAACCCTGTCGTCCATGCCATTTTCCTGCCAGACCTGACGGATCACTACCCGCTTTCGCTCGATGGTTCGAACGGTCACACCGAGTCTCCTCGCGATCTCGTCGCAGTCCAGCCCTTCGATCAACAGCACCGCGATATCGCGAAGCTCGCTGTCCAAGAGACTCAGGCCTCGCTCGTACAGTTCTTCAAAGACAGCGGCATGTTCCGCAGTCGCGCTGACCGGCTCGCCGACGAAATCAGGAACACCGGCTTCGTCACGCCCGTTCGAAGGAGTCATCCGATTTTCGCGAACTACGCTTCGCTTGTCTTGGGTGTGGTAGCGCACCGTCATCAGTGTCTTCTTGATCGTGATCCCAATCAGCAAGCGCAGCAGGTCATCGCGATCCGCGACGGAGTACTCGCCTGCCTGAAACCGACGGCAGAACGTCGCGAAAGCATCTTGGACCACATCTTCAGATCCTATACGCTGTCTGATCTTCGCGGACATCCGCTTGTGGGCGTGTTGGAGGAGATCGGATGAATACCGCTCCCAGATCGCCGCGGCTGCGGGGTTGGAGACCTGCGGATCTCCTCGGAGCCCTTGAATCAAAAGTGTCACTGAGTGGCTCTGGGTCATGCAAAAAACTCCTACCTGGGTCCAAATCAAGCTCCTGCTTGGAGCGGAGAATCATATGCTAAGTCCGTGTTCGGCGCAGTCTTGTTCAGCCCTACGGTCCAAATCCGTACGCGTTCCGGACATTCTGGAGCGTTGCGGCCAAGGCGCTTGCCGTGGAGAAGCCGGGAGTCGGACGCCAATCTGAAGAGCGTGATCGCTCACCTCGGTCGACTTCTGTCGCAGGCACCCATTCGATCGGCACGATCAAGGCCTATTGTCACCGCCTTCGATCTTGAACGTGGTGTCGCCGCCAAGCCAAGGAGTGCAATAGAAGAGTATGACGAACCATCACGCGATGCCTCAGGCCGCTGCTGACCTCTTGGTGATTGACCGGATCGCGGACCAGTTTGAGTCCGAGTGGCGCAACGGATCTCGTCCGTCGGTCGCGAAGTACCTCGATAAGACTCCTGCGGCTATGCGCTCAACCGCACTTGGAGAGCTGATCCGATTGGACGTGGAGTACCGGCGAAAGAGCGGTGAATCCCCTTCCCTTGAAGAGTACGCCAAGCAGTTTCCGGGCAGCTTTCCGCTGCTTCAGGAGTTGGAAAGCGCTGGTGGCACATCCACAGTGGACAGTCAAGGGAATTTCCGCTCAGTTGGTCGGTACTTTGTGCTGTCCCAGCTTAAGCAGGACGGACACGGAGATGTGCTGCTGGCGGTCCATCCAATCGGAACCTTGGTAGTTCTGAAGTTTCTTCGGCGCGATGTCGACCAGCGCCTCGAGGCGCTCATTCAGAGCGAGGCTCAGGTGCTAGCTCAGCTGCGACATCCACAAATCGCGGGCATACTTGACGTTGGGCGACACAATGGCCGCATGTTCATCGCTGTCCAGCACATTCCAGGGCAGACTCTTGATCAGTATGTGCGTCAGACGAAACTGACCCCAGAACGAATCGCGATCCTTGTCTCTTGTGTCGCTCGGACTCTCTCGGTCGCACATGCCAAGGGCATTCTGCATCTGGACATCAAGCCTCGCAACGTGATTATAGATCCGTTGGGGCACACTCATCTCATCGACTTCGGCGCAGCACGCGTTTCCAATTCGCTGAGGGACGATACCGTTTCAGGGGGGTTCCTTTCCGGCACTGCTGCATTCATGTCTCCGGAACAAGCTAACGAGGCCATCGACCGCATCGGCGTCAGGTCGGACGTGTTTGGTCTCGGTGGATTGCTCTACTACCTCCTCTCGGGAAGCGCTCCGTTTGCGGCAGCTGACTTCCAGTCTGCGCTGAGCAAAGCACGGATAGGAAGCGTTCCACCACTCACGACGGCGGTGCCACGCGAACTGCGTCGGATCTGCGAACAGGCGACAAAGGCAGATCCACAGCAAAGGCAACCGGATGCTTTAGCCCTAGCGGATCAGTTGGAGCGATTTTCCTCCCGTGGCGTCTTGCGCCGACAGGTATTAAAGATCGGACTCGCGGGCTTCGGATTGCTCGTTGTGTCCTTGGTTCTTTGGCAATCATTGCGGCCACCCCGTCTCCCGGCAAACGATCCACAGTTAACTGTGTGGGTGACGCAAAGCGGTGCTACGCCCCTAGTTCAAGATGCTCCTCCTCTCTTTCTGGGGATGGGCGTTCGGCTACACGCGTCAATCGCGGCGAGTACATATGCAGCCTTGTATGTTTTAGACCCTCGTGGGAATCTCGTAGAGGTGAGTGAACTCGTTGCCTCAAGCGTCGATCGCTCGTTAACCTACCCACAGATTGGACAGATCGCTTATCTAAGGGTCAATGCTGGGAACTGGTCAGTGATCTGCTTGACTTCGAACACGGGCCCAGTGAAGAAGTCTGATCTGGAATCGCTCCTAAAGGGTGCTCCAGACGATGCCTGGCTCTCGCCAGGACTCGTCGTGGAAACATCGAGCACAGGAATCAAGTACCCCCGCCTTGGACCCAAACCCCTAGGCCTAGGGGTAGAGCCGGACACATCTCCGGACGTTCTGGTCCGTCGCTTTCTCGAGCACCTTCGGCAGGGCGCTTTGGCTAAGGGGCTTGGGCTGCATGCGGTGACTTTCAACGTCAGCAAGTGAGGCTTGAGTGGGCCGGTCGGCGCGAGCATTCCCTTCCGTCGGTGTCGGCGACTCTCAGCATCCGCAATAGACGAATGGATGCCTGAACTAACAGGCAACCCAACGCGGCTCGATCCCTCGATGTGAGGGACGAGCGATCGAAATAGCATGCTGGGCCGCGAGGTCCAGCGCTTCTGAAAGGATGGCAGTCATGAAGTCGTGTTTTGCAAACCTCGTGCCAATGGGCATCTTGCTCCTTACGGCCGCGCCCATCGCACTCGGAGCGGTGCCGGAAGGCATCGCGTCTTCGTTCGAATCATCTCTTGCGGCTTCGCGGGCGCGAGCGGGCGATGTCTACGTCAACGGCACGGCGAATGTGCTGGTTGAGCCAGCGAAGTTCGCTCGAACTGGTGATCCGTCGAGTGCCGTCGCACCCCCCGTGGCGGCCACCTTCCTCGACGCGGCAAAGGGACTGCAGCGTGTGAACGTTGTGGTCAAGTCGACCACTCGGCTCGTGCTGGAGACCGACGCCGCCCATCGGCATGTGGAGATCGCGCCAGTCATGACGGACAAGCAGTTCAGCAATTCGAAAGCCTCTATGCCTCTCGGCGCCGTCGTCATCCGCAACATGAGTGACATCCGGCCAATTTCAGTCACACAAACAATCAACGTCGCCGACGTGGTGATCCGCCCTCGTAACTGACCGAAATCTGTAGTCGGCGTGTCGTAGAGGCACGCCAACGGCAATCTTCAGATAGTCGCCTGGTGCATCACGCGTTGTGAAGCCCGGACGCCCGAGCCTGACGGAGACAGGCACTGAGCCCCACAAGGGCAGAAAGCAGGATCTCATGCGTAATCTCAAGTTTTTCGCAAGCATGGCCCTCGTCTCTTCCACCTTCGCCTTCTTCGCTCCGGTCGCTCACGCTGATGTCGTCGGCGATGTGGTGCAGGGCGTCGTCGAGTCGGCCGCAAAGGATGCGGGTAAAGCCGCATCGAAGAACATCGGCATCACGCTGAACCCGGGCGGCAATAAGATCGGTGGCAGCGTCACCATCGACATAAAGGTCGATACTGGCGCAATCATCGCTATCGCATCGAAGGTTTCTATTGCAAACTTCGTGATGAGTCAGTCGGAAGTCGCTGGCAACATCAATCTTATTCTCGAAGCGAAAACAAAGACGGTTACCGCCATCGCCAGCTCTGTGATGATCTCGTCCGTCGAAGTTACGGGTAACTCGAAGATCAGGGGTGACCTGAAGGCCGACTTATGGGCCGACGTCGGTACGGTCACCGCCATCGGCTCCCAGGTGAGCGTGGCGAGCCTCTCAATCACCAACACCACCTGCGGGGCTGTAGACATGAAATCCCATGTGAAGACTGGCTCAATTACCGCAATCGGTAGTTCGGTCAACATCGGTTCGGCTCACTTCTGATCAGATGAAGGCTCAGGGCGAACTCTATCGTCAACGTACCCGCTGGGCCCCCGCCCAGCGGGTACGTGCGTTTTGGCAGGTCAAGGAACCCACGTGCCGTACTCATCCCAGCAGGGAATAGGCATCTGGGAGCCAAAGCGAGGAACGCTTATGAACCACGCTGGCTCCTCGGAATCTGCCGACACCTTGTCGTCCGGGCTCGCGAACGGCAATCTTCTGATAGTCGCCTGGTGCATCACACGTTGTGAAGCCAGAGCGACACGAAGCAAACGGAGGCATTTATGAGCATCTACGACCGTGACTGGTACACCAAGACTGTTCCTGATCGTGTGGACACGCGTGCCCTGCCCAGGCCTTCGCACAGGCCGTCACTCGTTCGGACTCGTGCATCCTCCTCGTGCGTCTCTGCTCCCCCTTCGGTGTGGAGCCGCGTGATCGGGGCGCTGCGAAGCGTTGCGGGAACCAAGAACAAGTGATCGCGCCCAACTGACATCGCAACAATAGTAGGAGAAGACGAATGAGCATCTACACACGTGCCTGGTATTGGGAGAACTTTGCTGAGCGCACACAGCGCACACGCGGAAGCCGTCCGCAGTTGTCTCAAGACGATCGGTCTCGGGTCCAAACGATGCTGCACGAAGTAGCCGGGATGGCGGCCACGGATGCAAGCCCAGGATTTGCCCCCGCCACTGACCCGACCGAGAAACCTTGCCCAGTTCGCGATGACGTTCCGGCGAGCGCGCGCCGCCTCGATGGGGGGTCTGGATGAGCGTGGCAGTCGAGGCGCAACGCGAATGTTGCGGCAGTTCTGGGTCCCACATTGTAAGCAACCCCGCAAATGACGGTGAAAAGCACTGAGCCTTTCAGGGGCAGAAAACAGGATCAATGCGTAAATTCGAGTTGTTCACAAGCATGACCCTCGCTTCTTCCACCTTCGCCTTCTTGGTGCCCGGTTGCTCACGCCGATGTCGTCAGCGATTTGGTGCAGCGCCTCGCGGAGTTGGCCACCAAAGACTCGGGCCAGGCGGCGTCGCGGACGATCAGTAACACGCTCACCCCGGGCGGCAACAAACGCGGGGGCCGAGGCCTCATGCCTGAGATGCGGTTGCCCCGACCGACTCTTGCTCTGCGATTGAGGTATCCGACACGGTGGTCACCTATACACTTGACGAATAAAATGTACACGGTACCATATCGCAATGCCCGGACATCGTCATGAACTGATCCAGGTCCGAACACTTGCGGCTTTGGGCATCCCGCTGGTTCTCGCTGGATGCTCATCCGGGCCGTCCCCGATTCAGCCAACCGAACCTCGGCTGAACCCAGTGGTGGCTGCGTACGAGTTGGGCGTCCGGGATGCGCACGATGACGTCGAGTTTGTGTGGCAGTCTGGCTGGCTTGGCAATATGCGAGTCAAACTCGACGTGACTGGCCGCCATCGCGGCCTGTGCTGGGAGTGGGCGCTTTTGACGTTCTCCCATGTGCAGGAAACTGCCGTGAAGAACGGGTTTTCTATCGGGACCGTAAGTAAACACGTGGATTCGTTTGCCGAACACCACGCAATCATGGTCTTCGACCAGAGCATAATCTCGCCTGATCAAGCGATGATTGTCAATGCGACCGGGGTGCCAGATGCACTGCGAGAAGGGCCTGTCTGGGTGCTGGACCCGTGGAAATCAGGCCGAGCCGACATTTTCGACCTCCACGGCTGGCTTCAGGGAGCTTGTTCGAGCGGCGTAAGGGTTTCGGTGCTTCGGATAGCCTCCCCTTCGGTTGACTGTCGTTATTCTGTCTCACCCGTTCGGGTAGATTTGAACGCGGTGCGCGCGGGGCAACGTCTCGTGCTGGACGATCTACAGGGGGAGATCACGATCCGCAGTTGTCGCTGCCGACCGACACCCGGCAATCAGGAGGATGAGTAAGCTGCGTCGTCAACCCTGCGTGAGGATCGGCGGCCAAGCGGACACCTTTGTATTTGCAGTACATCCATGAGCCATTCCTGCGACAAATCAACGAACGTCGTCTCTTATGCGGTCCGCGCCCTCTGCGCACTCGCGTGCCTCGGCTTGATCGTGGTGAACACGGGATGCGCCGCCGCCTCGAAGCGAGCATCAGAGGAGCGGTTGCCTTTACTCGAGCCGAAAGTTCTTGGATCGACTCCATCTACCGAAGCGCTTGCCAAGCTGGCGCGTTCGAAGGAAAAAGGTAAAGACAATCTCCTCATCGCGCTCACCTTTAACGAGCCGCCCCCAAAGGAGCTCCTGCCCTCTTGGACGACGCTCGATCGCGCGTTCTCGCAGGTGGCGGGCAGCGGTATCACCTATCTTCCCATGGACTTCTTCAACATCGAACGCTCACCCACCCTGCTCCAGCTGACTGCGGGTGCAGCGATGAGTTCGGGCTCGAAAGAACTGTTGACGAAGCTCATTGTCACTGGGAAGGATAACTTGGGCAATCATGTGGATGCGCCTATATATCAATACACTCCTTTGCCTGGCGTTGAGGAAACATGGAAGGCAGCAGCAAATGCAGATGGCAGCCCCGCCCGCTATATGCGGCTCCGAATGGCCTTGGCGTTCGACCGCGACGTGCGCACGACCAATCGTGGCGTCATCCTCCGGGCTCTTGCCAAGGTCGGAAATGAGCAGATTGAGCCCCAGGCAGATATCTCCGATGAGAGCGATACGGGCCGCATCACGGTCAGCCTCAGCTACGTCGGAGAGCATGGCAGCATTGAACCACACCATGTCATCGTGACCGCAGACGTGACGCGGCTGAGCGCTGAGGATCGGTTTGGTCTCATCATTTCCTCCAACGGCGGCATCTACTACGACAAGGCCACGGTCTCGCATGGGTTGGCCGGTGCAGTCAACGAAGCTGTCGGACACGCTGTCTTTGTTCTGCTCTGCAAGGTCATGAACGTGAACTACGAGCAGTTCATCACGCCGCCTTCGAGCGGGTTGGGCATCTCTGGGCGAACCGAGCCGGACCACACTAGGAGCACGAAGGTCTTTCGGATCGTGAAAACCGGTTCGCACGAGTTCTCGTCCGGAGATCGGTTGTCCGTGATGGACGTCCACGGCAACTCTGTGACGGTCAAGCTCGACAATCCACGCTCCGGAACTACCGCCACAGAACGCAGGCTCTTCGTCGGTGACCGGGTGTTTGTGCGGGACAGTTCACTTGCCGAGACCCTGAGCGTTGACCTGGTCGCGATCCGGTTCGGCACTACGGCGGAGTTTCGCGAGACCGTCATGGCACCGTCAAATGCCCGCTGACGCAGCCTACTATGCGTAAGCATTTTGTTGGGGCGACAGGCCGCCTCAGGCGTTCTGGTATACTTTTGTTCATGCTTGGACCACGTGTCCAGAAAGGTGATTTTCCAATGAAGTGGATGCTCGCTCTTGCAGGACTCTTGGCGGTGTCGCAGCTCATGGGATGTCAGACGATCGGGAGGGCTACCGGGAACTTGATCTACGAGAAGGAGATCAACGCCCTCAAGGACAAGCCTGCTGATGTGGCATACCAGTCGCTTGAGAATCCCAGCTGGGCAAAGGGGTTGTTATACGAAACCATGCTTGGAGTGGACCCCAAAAGGTACAACGAGACTGTCACCGCAGCCGCCGATCGCAACCTGATGGTGAACGATACACCTGGCCGCGCGTTTGATGAGATGATCGTCGAACTCTCGCAGAAAATCTCTTCTACGATTCCATCGCTTCCAGCAATCAAGGAGTCCAAGAACCTGAAGGCCCTTGTGGTCGGCAAGTTCAAGAACGAGACCGGCGTTCAGGGTGGCAAGATCAGCATGGTCGTCGAGACTGTGGCAGATAATCTGCTGAAGAACCAGGCCGTCACAAACGAATTCGCCATCATCAGTGTCGATGCCAGTTCACAGAATGAGATCATTATCCGCGTCGCTGGCTCAAACTACGAGCAAGCGTTTGCGAGTCCAGACGGTAGCAACTTCAAGGATATTCGAATCAAGAAGTATCACCCCCAAGACATCTATGTGCTCACGGGGTCGGTTTTCAAATTGCCGGACTACGACGGTGGAGTGCCGAGGACGACCATCTCGACCAAGGTGCGAATCGAGCATCCACGCACGGGAGAGACGATCGCGACTGAGGAATTCAATCGCAAGTACATCTACCACCCTGTTCGTCGTAGTTGGATGTCGGACGCAGAGAATGAAGGTCTCCGCGCCAAGATGCAGGAAGCCGAGCAGAAGAAGTGATCTAGGCCTCACTCCAGCCTAGCTAGCCCGTACTTGGGTCATTTCACCTGCGAATGAGCACGGAGAAACCAGCATGCCATCCACCGCTATAGACAGTTCGACGAGTGGGCTGCTCCTGGCAGCGTGGGTGGGCTCCATCCTCTCTCTCAGCCTCGCAGCGGGGTGTGGGACCCAGGGCACCGCAAACCGACCACAACCCGCTACTCCAGTCGAATCAGTTCATCCAGCGTCGCCCCTTTCGACTCTCGATGAGTTTGTTCAGATCATCGCGCAAGACCTGGCCCACGAGTTGCCGTCGCATCCCATGATCCGCGAATCAAAGCATCGCCAGGTGCTCGGTGTTGGTCCGATCAACGTCGTTGGTTTCGACGATCGTGCCCCGTTCGCAGAGGCCGTCGCCTCACTGCGATCGCGGATCATGCGGAACGAGCCTTTGCAGGATGCTTTCTTGATCGTGGAAACACGTGATGCAACTGCGAGTGATCTGCTCGCCTCAATCGGTGGCTCTAACTCCGCTTTTGCTGCACCCGACGGCAGCAACGTCCGTGATGTGCGGCCGTCCACCTACCACCCCAACGATGTCTTTGCGATCACGAGTTCGTTCGCGTCAGTCAATGCCTCAGGTGGAAAGGAAACCGCCTTCCGATTTGAGTGCCGCGTCATCCACCCGCAGTCGGGTGCCATCATCTATACCAAAGATGTTCGGCGCAACCTTGTCTGGAATCCAGCCCAGCGGCAATGGAATATTCGAGACTAGTTCTCTCAAGTCGGTGAAAGGAGATGCCATGCATTCGAGTTTTAAGAATGTACTCGTACTCATCATTCTCGCGAATTGCCTTTTGCTCACATCCGCCGCCATGGGCCAAGGTGGACGCAAGCCGGAACGGGACGATGGGCCCGCTACTGCATTAACCGAAGTGCAGAAGGTTGACCTAGCGAAAGCCTGGGTCGATCAGAAGCGTCCGACGATTTCCTTGTTCGTTGGTTACTTCGAAAAAGGTGGTCCTGAGTTCAAGGGCACCTCGCTGGAAAATCAGCTGCGAACAAAGATCCAATCGATGATGACGTCGGCGCCCGGGCTCACATCTGCAATCATTCTCCCAGACATAATTGAGTTGCAGAAACTACAACAAGGAGACGCGATCAAGGGAAATGTAGCACCGCTCGCAAATGAAGCCATCGCCGGGATCCTTCGTAGGCAGAGTGGTAACGCTCGCATCGCGATTGTTGTTTTGCTCCAGGCCGACGGGCCCGGGATGGTGACCGTGAGCCTAAACGTCCGCGACCTGCGCAACGGGCGACTCATGGGGGGCGAGCAGTACATAAGGATGAATGAAACGACGCCCGATATAGCCGAAGTGTTGAAATTCTCCACGGCACTCGTCGTGAAGATCGGTGAGGTTTTTCGTACATCAGTCATGGCAAACGAGCAGGGCCGACCCGTTCAGCTTCGCTTGCTCGGCTTGCGTAATAACGAGGAAGTCGATGCTCTTACATCGATGCTGCTCGATGGCAAGAATGGCATTGTTTCAGTGAGTGCAGCTGCTGATCGTCAAGGTAAGGCCACGTTTGCGGAGTTCGAAGTGTTCTACGCCGGTGAGACGCGCAACTTGGTTCGCCTTATACGCGACTCGCTCAAAGACAAGAACCAGTCGCTCCGGCAAATCCAGACCAAGGACGACTTCGTGCTCGCGGAGATCCTCTCGTCAAAGCGCCCCGCCTGGTGCCAATTGACCGACACTGAAGACCCGGCGTTCGCGGAGAAGCGCAATGCCCGATTGCGTGCCCTTCGGAAAGTTGGTGCCCCGCGAGTTGCCGTCGTGGTTGGCTCGGACCTCGCCGATCCCGTCGCCGAATTCACAGACCCACAGTTCGAGAAATCGCATGGCGCAACAGTATTTCGGCACTCCGAGCTCGCGCGCCAGATCGAAGACTGGATGACGGATCTGGGCTTCAAGGTCGTCGGTTCCGACCCCTTGCGGGCCAAGATTGCTGATCGTCTCCGGCAGGCCGACCGGTTCGCCGACGGATCCAAGCTTGCTGACGCACTTCGCAACGACATGCCCGACTTTGATGTCATTCTGTACGTCAATATTGCGCCTGTCCAGGCCGGCGCTGGCTTCTGCTACTCGGCACAGTTGGTAAGTTGGCAGGACGCGACCATCGTTGGTTCGCAACGCTGGCCCGACTCAGGCTTCGACACCTTTGACGAGTGCCGAATCGACCCGACCAACGTGAAGGAAGTTTCCCGATACCTCGTCGGCAATCTCGTCGAGCGATGGGATCGGTTCGCGGAACGTCGTGGTGAAAATTCAACGTTGCAGGTCGTCGTGAAGCAGATCGACAACGTGAACAACCTTCCGCAAATCATGGATCTCTTCCGCAGCATGTCCGAGGTATCAAACGACGGAATCGATCGAGTCAACGTCTCCGGCGCTGTTGCCTCTTTTGATGTCACGCACACGGGGCGGCCGGGCCAATTAGTCCAAGCGTTCATTCAGAAGATTGGGGCGCTGAACTTTCCAATCCATGTCGAGGGGCAGTCCGAGTTTGAACTTGTTCTCAACTTGGGGATACCCAAGGCTAAAGAGACCCCAGAAAAGCATGCCGATGCAGCAGCAGCCGGCAAAGATATTCTCTCGCGCAAGGCCAGGCCCATTCCCAACAGCTGGGTACTGCTCATCGGCATCAATTACAAGGGTGACCCTCTAGTTAGTCCGCTGCAGTATTGTGTGCGCGACGCACGTTTGATGTACGACACGCTGACGCAGCGGGCTGGCTATCCGGCCGATCGCGTCGTCATGATGACTGATGATCTCGAACCTGATAATGCACTCTTCCCAACTGGGCGCAACATCATGATTGAGATCGACAAGCTCGGACGGCGGGTTCGAGCCGGGGATCAAGTGCTCATTCATTTCTCGGGCCACGGGTCAACGCCGGTCGTGAATGGCAATGCAGTGTTGGACGAGCCATCGCTTGCGGCTCGCTCATTCAACCACGAGGGGAGACAAGTAGCGATGAACCCGAAGCTCAGTGACATCCGCGAGGCCTTGAGAAAGAATCAGGCAGGCCAAATAATCCTGACAATCGATGCGTGCCACGCGGGCGGTGCTGACAGGGGGTTGGCGGGTACCGCGAATCGGCCCAACGCTCCCTTGGACGCCCTTTACGCTGCTTTAGCAGCCAACAATCAGAGCATGATCACGCTCGCAGGCTCAAGATTGAATCAGTACTCACTGGAAAGCCCGGAACACAAACACGGGTACTTTACCTACTTCGTCGCCCAAGGCTTGACGGGTCTTGCCGATACCGAAGGTGGGAACAGGGATGGAAAGGTCACATTCGATGAGCTGTTCGGGTATGTCTCTAATCACGTCAGCAAGGCGACCAATCGCAATCAGCAGCCGTTCATGTCTGCGGCTGTCATCGACCGACCTGTATTAGCGGACTACTCAGAATGAGACAGCATTCAACAGAGACTCAACCGGCAAGCGGTGCGGCGTACAGACGAGCTAATCTCGTCGGCTCCACGCGAACTATTGTCGTTATTGCATTAGTCGTGATCGTCGCTTTGGGAATTGGGATACTTCTTCTGCTTAACTCGTGGCGTTCCAAAACCATCTCCAACGCGGCGCCTCCACCATCGCTCGAAGTACTTCCCGTCAAGCCGGATATCGAGGCCGCAGCCACGCCGGACGTGAAGCTGACTCCGGAACAGCTGTACGACGGGCTCATCAGAGCAATCAACAGCGATGACTACACGGCGCTACGCGAATATGCAAAGAAGATTACGCCGTTCAACCGTGAGCTTCTGACGAAGGATTCACTGAGATCGCGGCCTTCAATCCTGTCCGTGGCGGTGCGACGAAGCAATCGCACCATGCTACAAGAAGTCATCGCGAATCAGATTGCATTCGATCAGCCCGATAGTCTGGGGCGTCAGAGCATCCACATCTGCGCATTGGAGGGCCGCGTCGAGATGTTGGCGGACTTGGTCGAGGAGCTCAAAATCCCGCTCGATACTCGCATCTCCAGCAGTGGAAGCACACCATTGCATGTGGCAGCGTTTGCCGGTCGCGTAAATGTAGTCGCCAAGATTTTGGAGTTGGATCCTCAATCGCCACTCTGGCTCGACACGGCGAACCGGACTGCTCTGCACGTCGCGGTTGAAGGGGGCCAGCTGAACGTAATTCGCACCTTGCTGGCATCCGAACGCACGCCGGTCGACGCAGCCGATGTTAGAAGACAGACGGCTTTGCACCTGGCAGCAGTGAGGGGCGACCGTGATATTGTTTCAGCGCTACTCGCCCGCGGTGCGGATAAGGCCGCGCGTGACGTGAGCGGGCAGACGCCAGCGGTAATCGCTGCCGAGCGCGGCGACGTCCAATCTCAAGCTTTGCTGCGATGAATTGATTGCTTCTTGGCCGGCGGGTGTGTTCCATGTGAACCGTCCGGTCTTGGCAGGTCAGAGCCACATGCCGCCGAAGCGGCGGCAACGAATATAATGAATTGACTCTCATTGAAGTTGGTATAGGTTTTGGGGGTAGATCAGACCAAAGGAACCGACTGTGGCCTCTGCTGAGAAATCTCCAACGCCCGGTGCCCGGCTCGCTGCAAATCGAGCTTGGGCATGGGCCGCTGCTGACGGGCTCGATGGCAAGAGATCGCTGGTGGCCACGGTCTGGAGGATGCTCGGTGCGAATCGCGACCTGTATTATGCCGCATGCTGCGATCAAGATCATCCGATGCATGTGCTTGAAGCCTACTTCACTCAGCTCTCACGAGCCGAGCTTGACGAGCGAGTGCCCCTTCAACCCGCTTGGCTAGCGAAGTGGGCCGATCGGCTTACTGCTGCATTGGAGCAACTCGCGGAGTCGGTACACACAGCCCCAAATGAGCTTGCCGGCAACGTACCCGCTTCAGCCGGAGCAGGATCTGTAACGAACTTGCGGCTACTCTATGTTACTGACCTTCACGGCGATGTCGACGCGTATGCCGAACTGCCAGCCTTGTGCTCCAAGCACGACGCTTGGACCATTGTTTGCGGCGGTGTCATGCTCCCCAAGGGCCGCGACATGTTTGCTGCGCAGCGAGAGTTTTTGAGCCGTGAGTTGCCCGAGTGTCTCGACCGATGCGCATCAAAGGGCATCACGTTCTTTGGCCTCTTTGGCAACGATGACCTTCGGGGCGTGCACGACATCTGGCTCGGACTCACTCGCTCCAATCGCGGCGTGTACGACCTTGCCCAGCGGTGGCACACGCTGCCGGGTGGGTTCACGATTCGAGGATGCTCATGGGTGCCCGACTACCGCTTCGGTCTGAAGGACTGGTGCCTTCGTGACAGGCCCGAAGCCACACCGGTGTTAACCAGCGGGCGGTCCATCGTCACCTCATCCGATGGCGTTGCAGAGATTAGTGATCCCGCGGCGTTCTTTGCGTCACGCCCAACTCTGGAGGAGCATTTGAACTCGCTCGTAGAGCCGGGCATCTTAATGGAGCGCGGTGTGCTCGTCAGCCACGCGCCACCGGCGAATCTGGATTTGGGCACGCTCTGGAGCGGCGAAGACGTCGGGTCTAAGTCTGTGCACGCGTGGATCACCCGCCAGCAGCCAATGCTGACGCTTTCGGGGCATATCCACGAGAGCCCGGATGTTGGGCTAGCGCTGCATGGCCAGCCACGTCACATGGCGAAACTCGGTCAGACGACCTGCCACCAGCCGGGCCAAGTGCTTCCCGGCGAGTTGACGTACTCCATAGTTGAACTCGAAGCTGGTGGCGAAGTGCGGATTGACTGGCGACGGATGGCCCTCGGCGTTTAGGCTGGATCTGGCGGCCAATCTCATAGAACGCAACCCGTGTGATTCTGAGATTTACTCACCAAGGTATTGTTCCCGCACGCGGACATACAGACTGAACTTATCGCTCGCCTGCGAGTTGGCATGCCACGATCACAGACGAGCGGATCCGAGACGTGTCGGGCATCGAGCGGGCGGTACAGCTTCCGCATCTGCACCATGGACTGGGGCGGGCGGTTACCCCGCCTCGCTGGCGATTTCGAACCTCCCCTGCGGTGAATTGCAGCAGGGCTCGAGTACTTGAACCCCGCTGCCAGCACAGAACGGGGGTTTCTCTCCGCCAGATCATCTCGATCGGCTCCTTCGACTTGCGTTGTGAAGTCCCGTGGTTGCGTGTCAACCGGCCATTTCAGGCCCATTGGCCGTATTCGCCAGAGAGAATCGGTTCGCGGGGGTGGTGGATAGGGAGCCATTCTTCCTCCACCACCAACCGAAGGTGGGGGAGCAGTTAACAGGAGCCCCGCGAGGCACCTCGCGGGGCTTCGCCTTGAAAGCGCCAGCGTTCGCGGGGTTCTGCGCGAGGACGATGACGCGGGCGTGATCGCGGAGCGCGATCCTGAGAACGCGCGCGGGCACGACGGCGGGCGCTCGGGGGTCGATCGCCACCGCAGGCGGCATGCTCCGGAACGCCGATGGCCACCGCCACCGCAGGCGGCGTGATCCGGAACGCCGATGGCCACCGATGCCGTGGGCGACCTGATCCGGAGTGCCGATGGCCACCGCGGCGGAGCCCGAGGTCCGGCGCGGTGGCCATCGGCACTCCGGATC
>Ga0163149_10003085_pt1 | contig 19298 bp, 16 predicted proteins | sample OliLakLV19MP5G1_FD_148604 | JGI IMG/M metagenome (GOLD analysis project Ga0163149, IMG submission 148604) | Freshwater microbial mat bacterial communities from Lake Vanda, McMurdo Dry Valleys, Antarctica - Oligotrophic Lake LV.19.MP5.G1 | ecosystem: Environmental > Aquatic > Freshwater > Lake >...
CCGCGCGGCTCCCCCAACAGGGGAAGGGCGAACCCTTCCCCTGACCCCTTCCCCGTGGAACTGCGAACTTTTCCGTCTCCCTTGAGATTCACCTAACCCAGGTGTCCACCAACTCGGGGCAGGGTCAAGTGCCGCGAGCCGTGCCAGACAGTCGAGCGGCTCGAACGCGATCGCCGAGGTGCCATCGCGCTGGCGACGGCGGTGCGCGTAGATCACCAAGCCATCGGGCGCGAGCGAGAGGCAACTGCCAGGGATTCAGGACCCGGCCTCGCACGGCGGGCGATCGCTCGACGGGTCTGCAGTCGGCGGATGCCGGCACGCGCACCGCGTAGCGCCAAACGGCTTCGAACAAATCGGAGCGGGCTTCGTGCTGCTGCTCGCCTTCGCTGCCCTGCACACGTACCAGTGGTGGTCGGTGTTGCGGTGATCCCCAGCGCGCGATCGATGTCCAACTCCCCGAGAAGCTTTGACCCGATATGTTGATCCAGATCCTGATACTGGCCGCCGGCGTGGCGATCCTCGCAGTCGGTGCCGATGTATTCGTGCGCGGCGCATTCGGTATCGCCGAACGCCTGGGCATGAGCCCGTTCGTCATCGGCCTGGTAGTGGTGGGCTTTGGAACCTCCACGCCGGAGCTCGCGGTCAGCGTAGGTGCGGCGCTCAGCGGCAGCACCGACATCGCGGTCGGCAATGTGGTCGGCTCCAATATCGCCAACGTCGGCATCATCCTCGGCTTGGCCGCGGTCGTGGCACCGCTGGCCGTGCGGATGCGCATGGTACGGGTCGAGTTGCCGATCATGATCGGCGTGAGCCTGCTGTTGTGGGCGCTGGCAAGTTTCGGGGTGATCCTGCTCTGGGAGGGCGTGCTGCTGCTGGCCGCATTCGGTGTTTTCATGTGGTTCCTGCTGCGCACCTCGAAAGACGAGTCGAAGCAGGTGCAGGACGAGTACGTGGCCGAGAACCCCAAGGGCAAGGCCAGTTGGCGATCGGGTTTGTTCATTGTGCTGGGGCTGGCGGGCTTGATCGGCGGTGCGCAGCTGGCAGTGGAATCGGCGACCTCGTTGGCGCGCCTGTGGGGCATGTCGGAGCTTCTGATCGGTCTTACCGTGGTGGCGGTAGGCACCTCGTTGCCGGAGCTGGCCTCATCGGCGGCCGCGGCCTATCGCGGACATGCGGACATCGCGATCGGCAACGTGATCGGTTCCAACATCTACAACATCCTGTTCATCCTCGGCGTCTCGGCGCTGGTGACCCCGCTGCCGACCACCGCGTCGACCCTGATGTGGCTCGACATTCCGGTGATGATCGGCTTCGCCGTGGTGCTGGTGCCGATGATGCTGATGGGCCTGAAGATCACTCGCGCCAACGGCGTATTCCTGCTGCTGGCCTACGCGGCCTACATCGCCGTCCAGTTGCAAGTTTCCAGCGGCGGCTGACATCAGTCCTGTGGCGGTGGTGGCGGCCGTGCCGAAGGATCGGTGCGCATCGCGGCCTTGACCAGCAGATGTGCGCTGACCGGCGCGGTCAGGAACAGGAATGCGGTGATCAGAAGCTCGTGGCCCGCCGGCTGCGTGCCGTGCGCGATGAACCATGCCATCGACGCGATCAGCATGCAGCCGATGCCGAGGGTGGTGGCCTTGGTCGGGCCATGGATACGCTTCATGAAATCGCCGAGCTTGGCCAGACCCCAGGCGCCGACCAGCGCGAAAAATGCGCCGGTAACCAGCAGGAATGCGATCAATGCGTCGAGCAAGGCCGCGATCATTCGACCACCTCGCCGCGTGCCAGATAGCGTCCCAGCGCCACGGTGCCGACAAACCCCAGCATCGCGATGACCAGCGCGGCCTCAAGGTAGATGTTGTCGTTGATCGCGATGCCCAGCATGATCAGCAACGCGATCGCGTTCACGTACAGCGTGTCGAGTGCCAATGCGCGGTCGACAGCGCCGGGCCCGCGCAGCAGTCGGTACAGGGTCAGCAGCAGGGCAAGCCCCACCGCCCCAATCGCCCACGGCAGCACCAATGCGGTCATCGGAAGATCTCCAGCAGGGGGCGCTCGTAGCGCTGTTTGATCGTGGCCACCATGCCATCGGCATCGTCCACATGCAGGCAGTGCACCAGGAGGTGACGTCCGTTGGGCGAAACATCGGCCGACAGCGTGCCCGGGGTCAGGGTGATGATGCTCGACAGTACGCTGATCGCGTGGCGATCGGTCAATTCCAACGGCACCCAGATGAAACCGGGCCGGATCGCCGACTCGCGACCGAGGATGCGGCGCGCGACCTCGATGTTGGCGACCACGATGTCGTACAGGAATACCGCGGCCAGCTTGACCGTCGCCGGGAGGTTGCCGATCGTGGGTTGCTGCGGGCGCAATGCACGGGTGATCGCCGGCAGCGCGATCGCCAGCACCGCTGCAAGCAGCAGATGCCCAACGCTTACGCCATTGAGCAGCAGCCACAGCATGAACACCAAGATGCCGAGTATCGGCGAACCCAGCCAGCGCTTCATGGCGGCGCATCCGTATCGGCGCGCGGCTGTGCGCCGAGCACCCGTGCGATGAGTGCCTGCGGTGCGAGCAGTTGCGCGGCGGTGGCGCGAGTGAACTGGGTGACGGGATCGGCGAACACCGTCAGGGCGACGCTCGACAGCAGCAGCAGGCCCAGCGCCGCGCGCTCGGGCAGGGGTGGCCGCAGCCCGGCACTACTTGCGGCATCCGGCGATTCCTCGCCGCGCCAGAACAGATGGCTGCCCGCGCGCGCGAGTGCCACCACCACGCACAGGCTGCTGCACAGGATCACCGTCCAGATCCACGCACCGTGGCCCTGCGCGCCGATCGCATCGAGCACCAACGCCTTGGCCAGAAAGCCCGCCATCGGCGGCAACGCGGCGACCGCTACCGCGGCGAGCACGAAGGCCAGACCCAGCGCGTTGCGGTGCGCCAGTGCATCGACGCGGCGCAGGCTGTCGCCGGCATGCTGCCTGCCACGCCGGACCATATCGGCGAGCAGGAACAGTGCGGCGGTGGCCAGCGTCGAGTGCAACAGGTAGTACAGCGCAGCGCCGATCGAGGCCTCGGTGGCGCTCGCGATCGCCACGAACAGGGTGCCTGCGGAGCCCACGATCAGATACCCGACCAGCCGCCGCAGAGAGTTCGCAGCCAGTGCGCCAAGGGCCGCCAGCGCAATGGTGGCCAGACCTACCGGCAGCAACCACGGCCACGCGAGATTCGCGCCAACGCCGGCATCCGCCCCAAACAACAGGGTGTACACGCGCAGCACGGCGTATATGCCGACCTTGGTCATCACCGCAAACAGCATCGCCACCGGCGCGCTGGCCGCCGCGTAGGTGTTGGGTAGCCACAGGTACAGCGGCAGCAAGGCGGCCTTGAGCGCGAACACGCCCAGCAGCAGCAGCCCGGCCGACTGGATCAGCACCGCATCGGCTGGCGGCGCCTGCGCGATCTTGTGCGCGAGGTCCGCCATGTTCAGGGTGCCCAGTACGCCGTAGAGCACCGCGACCGCGACCAGAAACAGTGCCGAACCGAGCAGATTGAAAGTGACATAGTGCAGGCTGCGACGCAGGCGATTGGCGCCGCCACCATGCAGCAGAAGGCCGTAGCTGGAGATCAGCAGGACCTCGAAGAACACGAACAGATTGAACAGATCGCCGGTCAGGAATGCACCGCTCAGGCCCGCGACCTGGAATGCAAACAGCGCGTGGAAGTGCGGGGTGCGGCGATCCTGTCCCGCGAGCGCATACAGCAGTCCGATCAGTGCCAGTGTGGCCGTGAGCAGCACCATCAGCGCGGCGAGCCGGTCGACCACCAGCACGATGCCGGCATACGCCGGCCAGTTGCCGAGCAGGTACACCGTTTGCGTTCCGTCGGCAGCACCGCGCAGCAACGCGATCGCCAGCGCGAGGTGTGCGAGTGCTGCCAGCAGGGCCACCACGCGGCGCACGTTGACCGGTGCGGTGTGCAGAAGGGCCAGCACGGCGCCGGCGAGCAGCGGCACAACCACCGGCAGTACCGGCAGGTGATTCATGCCTTGTCTCCCGGCTCGCGGCCGTCGACATGGTCGCTCGCGCCCGCGCTGCGCGCACGCAGTGCGATCACCAGCAGCAGCGCGGTCATCGCGAAACTGATCACGATCGCGGTCAGCACCAGCGCCTGCGGCAAGGGATCTGCGTGGTTGGTCAGGGTCAGCGCCACGCCGTCGCGGATCACCGGTGGTTTGCCCGGCGCGAGCCTGCCCATGGCGAAGATGCACAGGTTGACCGCGTAGGAGATCAGGGTAAGCCCCAGGATCAAGTCGAAACTGCGCGCGCGCAGTGCGAGGTACACGCCTGCGGCTATCAACACGCCGATTGCGCTGGCCAGCAGCAGCTCCATCAGTCGGGCCCCCGCTCGCTCTTCAAGCGCGCCAGCATCGATACCATCAACATGCTGGCGCCGAACACTACCATGTAGACGCCGGTGTCGAAGCCCATCGCGCTGGCGAACGGCACCGCGCCGATCGCCGGTATTGCCACATAGGGCGTGCTGCTGGTCAGGAACGGATACCCGAACGCAAAGCTGCCGATGCCGGTCGCCACCGCTGCCAGCAGCCCGTAACCGATCCACGCATGCCAGTTGCTGGCGATGCGCTTTTCGCTCCAGCGCACGCCCGCTGCCATGTATTGCAGGACCAGAGCGACAGCCAGCAGCAGTGCGGCGATGAAGCCGCCGCCGGGTGCGTTGTGGCCGCGCAGGAACAGGTACAGCGATACCGTGATCGCCAGCGGCAGCAGCACCTGGGTCGAGATCTGCAGCAGCAGCGAGGGCCGATGTGGACCCGGCGTTGACTGCACGGGCAGCGTCGCGCTGGAAGCGCCCTTGAGCATCGCGTGGATGATCAGCGCGGCGATCCCGTAGACCGCGATCTCGCCCAGCGTGTCGAAGGCGCGGAAGTCGACGATGATCACGTTGACCGCATTGGCGCCGCCGGCCTCCGGCACGGCGTTACGCAGGAAGAACTCCGAAATGCTCTGCGTCGGGCGGCTCAACACCGCATACACCAATGCGGTAGTGCCCACACCGCAGGTCACCGCGACCGCAGCATGCAGCCAGCGGATGGCGCCGGCTTTCTCCGCTGCGCCCACCTGCGGCAGCCAGCGCAGCGCCATCAGCATCAGGATCACGCTGATCATTTCCACCAGCAACTGTGTCAAGGCCAGATCGGGCGCCGACAGCAGCACGAAGGTCAGGCTCACCGCCAGTCCGACCGCACCGACCAGGATCACCGCCAGGAACCGCTCGCGATGCCAGCGCAGCACTGCGATCACGCCACCGATGGCCATCACCCACAGCAGGATCGCCAGCGGGTGCGCTGCCAGCGCGGGCAACGCCGCTGGTGCCGATGGCGCTGCAAGGAACGGCGCGCTGCCCAAGGCGAGCACGCACAGGACAAACAGCAGCAGGTAGCGCTGCAGGGATTCGTTCTCCAGTGCGGCTGTGATCCGCCGCGCCAGCGCGAGCACGCGCTCGAGCGTCGCATCGAAGCCGAGCTTGGCCAACGGCCGATAGTCGCGTCGATGCAGCGCGTTGCCCCGCTGCAGCAGGAAGTACAGCGCCGTGCCGACGATCAGCGCGGTCATGCTGAATATCAGCGGCAGGTTGATGCCGTGCCAGACCGACAGCTTGTAGTCAGGCAGCGGGCCTTGCAGCACGCCGCGCGCACCAATCTCCAGCAGCGGGGCCACGGTATATTGCGGCGCGATCCCGACCGCAAGGCAGACCACCACCAGCACTTCAACAGGTACGCGCATGAAACGCGCTGGCTCATGCGGGATACCAGCCGGGCACAGCGGTTCGCCGCCGAAGAACACGTCGTGCACGAAACGCACGCTGTAGGCCACCGAGAAAATCGCGCCGAGCAACGCTATGGCGGGAACCACCCAGTCCATCGGCGGATGCGCGCTGATCGACAGCGTCTCGGTGAGGAACATTTCCTTCGACAGGAAGCCATTGAGCAGCGGCACTCCGGCCATCGACAGCGAGGCCACCACCGCCAGCGCGCCGGTGACCGGCATGTAGCGCCACAGACCGTTGAGTTTGCGGAAGTCGCGGGTGCCGGTCTCGTGATCGATGATGCCTGCGGCCATGAACAGCGAGGCCTTGAAGGTGGCGTGGTTGAGGATATGGAACACCGCGGCGACCACAGCGAGCTGCGTATTCAGCCCGAACAGCAGCGTGATCAGTCCGAGATGCGAAATCGTCGAGTAGGCCAGCAGACCCTTGAGGTCCTGCTGCACGATGGCGAGCGCCGCACCGATAACCATCGTGGCCAGGCCCACGCTGGTGACGATCCAGAACCACTCGTCGCTGCCGGCCAGCGCCGGATACATGCGCCCGAGCAGGAACACGCCGGCCTTGACCATGGTCGCCGAGTGCAGGTAGGCCGATACCGGCGTGGGCGCTGCCATCGCGTGCGGCAGCCAGAAATGAAACGGAAATTGCGCGGACTTGGTGAAAGCGCCAAGCAGCACCAGGATCAACGCCGGCAGGTAAAGTGGATCGGCACGGATCACATCGCCCGCAGCCAGCACGGCGTCGAGCTCGTAGCTGCCCACGATGTTGCCGATCAACAGCACGCCGGCCAGCAGGCACAGGCCGCCAGCGCCGGTGATGGTCAGCGCCATCCGCGCACCGAGGCGCGCATCGGCACGGTGGTTCCAGAAGCCGATCAGCAGGAACGACGACACGCTGGTCATCTCCCAGAACACGACCAGCAGCAGCAGGTTGCCGGCGATCGTGATGCCGAGCATCGCGCCCATGAACAGCGCCAGCAGACCGAAGAAGCGTCGCGGCGGATCGTCGGCGGCCAGATACCAGCGCGCATACAGCACCACCAATGCACCGATGCCCAACACGATGGCGGCGAACATCCACGCGAAGCCGTCGATGCGCAGCGAGAACGAAAGCCCCAGCAGCGGCAGCCACTCGACGCGAAAGCGCAGCACTTCGCCATCGATCATCGCCGGCGCGATCCACACCAGCACGCCCATGCCCGCCACTGCGGCGAGCGCCACCACGCCGGCGGCGAAGTTGCGCCCGACGCGGGGCGCAAGCAGCAGGATCAGCGCTGCAGTAAAGGGCAGCGCAAGCAGGATTGGAAGCAGCATGATGGCGGTAGTTTCCCCGATAACGAAGTCGGCAGGAAGTCGCGCTCTCGTGATCGCTCAGTGTCGCTGGCGCCGTGCGAGTGCATGGCGTGAAATCGATGCGAACACTGCGCCGAGCACAAAGCCCGCAAGGTGCACGGTCCATGCGACTGCACCGAACGAGGGCCCGACGAAACTGAAGATCACCTGCAAGCAGGACCCAGAATCCGATCAACAGCGAGGCCTGTACCCGCACGAACTCCAGATCGTGCCGGCTGCCGCGGCGCGCTCGCGCAGCCAGCCCAGGATGGTGCGGACGAAGATGCCGCGCACCGCGCTGCACAGGGCGGGGTCGAAGGCCAAGAGGAAGCGGATGCGGTAGGGGAAGGAGAGCACCCACTGGCGCACGCGGACCTCGGGTAGGACCTCGTCGACGAGGTGCGCGGCGGTGTCGGCCATGCGCCGGCCGGTCAACACGGGCTTCGACAACCCGAACGACCCGCGCGGGTACATCTACGTCTTCGCGAAGAGCCCCACGTCGGGCGCCGCGATCTCGTGGAACTACCTCGAAGGCGCCTCGGTCATCGGGTCGTCGTCGGACATTTTCGAAGCCAACCTCGCCCCGATCGTCTACCGCGCGATCGGTGCGCCAGGCGCGAACACGGACACGGACGGCGACGGCGTGCGCGACCTCAACGGGGTCGAGTACGAAGTCTCCTCGGACCAGCTCCACATCCCGAGCTTCGTCGCCTTCCCGGCCTCGAAGCTGATCCTCCTCGGCCTCACGGGCCTCGGGTTCCGCACGATCGTCAGCTACCTGGCCTACAACGACAACGAAGAAGCGCTCTCGGGTCAGATCCAGTTCGACTGCTGGGACATCAAGTCCCTCCAGTCGATCTCGGGCATCTTCACGGACAGCTTCCTGGAGAGCACGAACGACGACGAGAGCGACTTCGGCTTCGGCATCTTCGAAGGCGGCTGGATCCGGATGGACGGCCAAACGGCCTTCTCGACGGCCCAACAGCGCTCGGGGGATAGGAACTCCAAGCGGATGACCCCGGGCAGAGGGAAGCGGTTCGGGCCGATTCCCGGGAGGTCTCGAGCCCCCGGACGAGTGGATCCGGTCCCTCGGAGCCCCGTTTCGGTGCTGCGGGCAGGCTCGGGAGCCGCGTCGACCCGGCCGGAGGCGCTGGGCTTGCGACGCGGGGCACGGCGCCGCCACACCGCGCCTCTTTGGAGCTGCGCAGCTCGCTCGCGTCGCGGACTACCAGGCGAACTCGGGCTCGGGAGGCGCTCTGGCAGGAGCGATCGCCGGAGCTGTGCTGGGCAGCTCGAGGTGGCCCTAGAATCCTGCGCACGACGAGCCCGTCGGTGATCATCGCGATCAGCCTGCGCGCACCGCCGCAATCGGGACACGTGAGAACGTCGGCGCGCCCGTGCTCGGCGCGGGCGGGGCGCTGGTCGGGATCCTGACCGAGAAGGACTGCTTCCGCGCGGTCTTCCAAGCGAACTACCATCGCGACTCGGTCGGCACCGTCGGCGATCACATGAGCGCACCGGTCGAAGTCATCCAGGCGGAAACCGAAGTGGTCGCAGTGGTCGAGATGTTCCACCGCAGCCCTCATCGGCGCTTTCCTGTGGTCGCGAACGGGCGCCTCGTGGGCCTGCTGAGTCGGCGCGACGTGCTGCGAGCTGTGCAGTCGCTCGGATAGCCCGGGTACTACTCGCCTGCCATTCCCATAGCCACGCACCCGCGACCGTTCGCGTGCCAACTCTGCCTCGGGCTGAGACGATGGGGCCATGCGGAGAGACGCCCGGGACCGTCGAGATCGTCGAGGGCGGGCCGAAGACGCATCCGCTGTCGAAGTGACGCGAACGGCGCAACTGGCGCAGTCGCACGCGGCGCGGTTCGACTTCCTCGGGCCGCGCGCCCAGTCTCGTCCGCAGGGGCATGGCCGGGTGAGCGCCGCCCCAAGGTCTCACCTGCGCACTGTGGCGCAGCTGTCCTCCCGTGGTGATCGACTATCCTGGCTTCGGGCGCCGCTCACTCCGGAAGGCTCCCGCGTCGAGGCCAACTCGGCTTCGCCGCGGGCACGCAGATCGCCCCGGGTCCATGCTCCTTCACCGTTCGCGATCGCGCGCAGGACACACCGCGTCTTCTAGGCTCGGAATTCCAGCGGCACCATCGCGCGGCGGCGTACGCACCGCAGCTCCGCACGAATCCTCCACCGAATTGACTGACCGTTCCCCGTGACCAACTCAAAGCCCATCGTCGTCGGCGTCGACTTCAGTCCGTGCTCGGCCGTCGCTCTCAAGCAGGCTCTGCGCCTGGGGGGGCTGTCGCATGCGCCTGTTCGCGCGGTGCACGCTATCGACACGATCGTCGGCACCCAGCAAAACGCGCGGCTCTCCAGCTACCAGGCGCGAATCCGGGCGGCGGTCACCGAGGATGCGGCGCAGGCCTGGAAGGAGTTCGCGACCAGCATCCCGGGGGCGGCCGGCGTACCGTTCGACTTCGAACTGGACAGCCGCACGCGCGCGATCCTGGCGCTGGCGGCGCGACACTCCGCACAACTCCTCGTGCTGGGTGCCTTCGGAGACCGCCGGCCGGACGTCGGTTTTGGAACCGTCGCAACGGCCTGCGTGCGTCACGCGCACTGCGACGTGCTCCTCGTGCGCGACACGCAGCTCACGCCGTTCCAGCGCATCGTCGTGGGTATCGACTTCTCCGAGAACTCCCAGCGCGCGCTCGAGGGCGCTGTGCGGTTCGCACGCCAGGACGGCGCCCCGCTGCACATCGTCTATTGCTTCGACGCTCCCTGGCGCCGATTGCACTACCGCTCGCCCACCCTGCTCACGGGGCCGGAGGAACAGGAGCAATTCCGTCTGACTCTGGACCAAGAGATGCGTGCGTTCAGCGCGCCGGCGCTCCAGGACGCGGGCTCGATCCGTGTGAAGTTCGAGCTCGTGGACGCCCCAGCACACCGCGCCGGGCTCGTCACTCACGCCGAGGAGGTCGGAGCGGACCTGGTCGTCCTGGGTACGCGCGGGCGTTCGAACCTGCGCGACATCCTGCTCGGCAGTACGGCCGAGAAGGTGTTGGCGGAATCCCGCTGCTCGGTCTTGGCCGTGCGCTGCTGAGCAAGTGGGAGAGAGTCGCCAACGCGCTGCTCTCCGCCTCGGGGGACGCGTCGCTGTCGGCGGACGGCGTCATGCTCGCCGCAATCAGCCCGGCCCTCGACCACGACGTGCCTGTACTTCCAGGACTCGCACATGGCGGCCGCGCCGCCGAATGACGGCGCCGGGCACTGAGCAGCACGCGCCGGCCAGCTGGTCGGTCGCGATGACCGAGGCGAGCTTCCTTACGCGTCCCCACTCAGGGACGACGGCCCCCTGCCGCGAGTTGACCCCCATCCCGATCGCACGGGTACAGGAGCGATGTGAGCTCGTTGGCGCCGAGGTCGACGATCGGCGCCGCACCCGCCCCGCTCACGGAGTGGAGGATCGTCGGCGAAGCGTGGATTCCAGGCAGGTCGACGGTCACGTCGCTCTGGACCGCGCCGCTGTCCTCGGCTCCGATCGCGGGCCATCCGGGTAGCGACGCGTGGTCGTCGTCGAGGAGCGGCGCGCGGCGCGGCGCCCACCACGCCCTCTTCGATCCTCGCACCGACGAGGATCGAAGATGCGCGCGGGCGGCGGATCCGTTCCGCCGCCTGCGCGCATTCATCGACCGCGTACTACGGCGCCCAGACGACGCTCGTGCCGTTGCTGAGGTTGAAGGTCGATTTCGTGCAGAACGCGGCCGGGTCGCGATACCAAGCTTGGTAGTGGAACGTCCCGCCCGCGAGACCGATCGCGCCTCGCGTCGAGACGGGCTCGTCGCCGTAGGGAGCGCCGTAGCGCGCCGTTCCGCCGATCGCAGTGCGCAGCCCGAGGCGGATCACGTTGCCCGCGACGCAGCGCAGGCCGTCGCCGAACACCGCGCCCGCGCCGCTGCTCTGACGATCGCTGCCCTGGATGAAGAGGACCGCGGCCAACGGCGGAGTTCCCGACACCGCGAGGCCGAGCGAGTCGCGCGTCACGCGCGCGACACCGAACGCGTCGAGACGCGCTCCGTCGCTCGACGCCGAGTTCCGGCAGCCGCGGCCTTCCGCGCCGAAGTTGCCGCACGGGCAAGCGGTCACGAGACCATCACCCGAGCAGAACGTCGCGCCCGCCTCTGCGATTCGCGTGACCGTCAGATCCATCACGTCGTGGAAGGTCTCGTCGCTCGGGCGCTCCGCGTAGACGAGGAACGCGATGCGCCCATTGCCGTCGACGTAGCGCGCGATGTCGGAGGCGATGGTCGCCTTCAGCACCTCGTCGCGATTGCCGGCGAAGGCGTCGAGGTAGCGGTTCTGCCCGACGTTTCCGCGTCCGTCGCTCCATTGGCCGAGGGAGAGGTCCCACACGTACAGCTCGACTTGCGTGCAGTTGTCGGCGTAGCCCTCCCAACGCCCGTCGAGAGCGGCGACGTCCTCGCGCGCCTCGGCCAAGGTGAACTCGAAGATGTGCGTCGACTCGAACCCGCCGCTGACCGTCGGCGAGATGTAGCGGTTCGCGTCGCCGTCTCCACCCGTGGCGTTCGAGGTCGCGAGCGCGGTGTACGCGGCCGCGGAGAGCTGCACCCCCACCGGCGAACGCACGTTCGAGACCGCGGCATTCCAGCTCGACGTCTGCGTTCCCAGCGCGGTCTGAGCCGGGCCAGCGCCATTCGCGAAGTCGTAGACGCTGCGCACCGCGGGAACGATGCGGAACGATCCCGCGCTCTGCGCCGTCGCCTGGTCGCTGTCGGCCGCCGTCACGACTACGCGCACGCGGCCGCGGTCGGTGAATGTCATCGGCACTGTCCAGTCGTATCGACCCGTGTTCGCCACGGTCGCGATCGGGAACCAGGTGATGCCGTCGTTCGGCGACCAGGAGAGGTCCGCCGTCGGGATAGGCGCGTTGAACGTGTCGGATGCGAGCCACGTGATCGTCGTCACATCGCCTGGGGCGAGGATCTCGCTGCCGCTCGGCGCCGAGACGTGCGCGGCGGGCACCGGTGCGGTGTAGCGCGGGACCTGCTTCACGATGCAGTGGATCGCGCCCGCCGCAGGGATGATCGAGAAGCAGTTGATGCCCACGATCTGCACGCCGGGACCGGCTGCCGCTTGCCATGCCGCGATCGCGGCCGCGTCCTCGTCGAGGTACGCCGAATTGCCCTGCCCGTAAGTCGGGATGAAGATGCGATCGTTCACACGGAACGCATTGGCGTACGTGTAGTGCGTGCTGCCGACGTTGAACGCCGGAGTCCGAAACACGGTGAAGCCCAGGTTTTGCATGAAGGGCACCGCGTTGCTCGTGACTGTGATCGCGGTCGCGTTCGATCCCGGCACGAACTCCGAGATGATCGCCGTGTCCGCATCGACGAGGTACATCCACATGTCGATGTGGCCCGTACCGTCGACGGAAGGCGGGAGCTGCGGCAGCACGTGCAGCGTGTCGATGCCCTGGAAGTCCTGGAACAGCGTCGCGATCGAGTTCGCGTCGAAGCCTGCGCTGGATGGATTGTCCAAGTTGACGAGCGCCGTCTTGAACCCCGAGCGGTTGGGACCGGGCTGGAAGTTGCCGCCCGAGTAGTAGACGCCCATGTCGTACGTGGACGTGCCGAAGTCCAGGTCGCCGAGGAGCGTCGGAGCGAAGTTGTCGTCCGGCCGCGTCGGATAGTAGTGACTATCGACGACGGCCAGTGCGCCGTCTTGCCACACGAAGTGCGGTCCATAGTCGCGCATCCACACGGAGTTCGTAGGTCGGACGAAGAAGCGTACCTTGCTCATGTCCGCGCCGCCGGCGATGAACGCGTTCGTCGCCGACTGCTGCTGCGCGGCGCTCGAAACGACGACGTAGGCGATCTCGTCGTACGCCGGATTCGACGTCAGCGCGACGACGCAATCCCGCACGACGCTGGCGAACGAGGCCGAGTTGTAGCGAAACAGCACGCCGTGCACGGGTTCGTATTCGGCCGGCGACGAGATCACGCCCGTGCCCGGAATCGTCAGCGACGGGGGCCGCTGGATGGAGCGCGGCACGAGCGACTGCATCGGGTCGTACGGCGTGCCGCCCTCCCGCACGCGCGGCAGCGGGATCTCGTCGACGGATGCCGGCGTTGCGATCGCTGGCGCCGTCGCGGCGGTGAGGAACGTGGCGAAGAACCACGGATTCGTGATCGAGGACATGCGCTCGAACCTGCCTTCGAAGCGGAGGACATGCATGAACGGGCCCGACCGCGACGCTCGCGGCGCACCTTCACCGAAGGTCGTACGTTCCCGAGCTCGATTCGGTTTCGTCCGTCGTATTGAGATGCCGTCAAGATCACGACACGACGCGAGATCCGGATTCACAGATCGCACATGGACGCCCTCCGTGCGTAGAGGAGATGAAAAGACGGCCATGCCAGGCGTCGCGGTCATGCCTTCAACGCTCGGTAGATCGGATGAGAAAGCCATTACCTCTCGGTGAGGGACTCTCCAGAAACGCGCGGCCGGAAGCCCGTTGAATGAGTCGCGAGGCGAAGCGGGCGCTCGGGCTGCAAGGCGGGTGGCGAAGGCGATCGTCTTGGCCGCCGAGCACGACCCGACGAGCCCAACGGGGCAGCGCGAGGTTCTGCTCCTGCGGATCTCTCCCGAATCAAGCACATGCGACCTGGACGGAGCGAGCGCGCTTTCGGTGCGGGGAGCCCCCGTGACGCCGTCCCCATTCGTACCGACTTGCCTCCTGGTCCCGTTCGGAGTTCAGCTGTACGTCGTGACGACGAAGCGCGCGCCGCTGCTCGCGGTCCATCCGCTCACGATCGACCGCTGGAACGACTTTCGAGCGGTTGTTCGGTCCGCGCGGTGCGTGCGGCGGATGCTGGTGCATGACACCGCGACTCACGCGCGCCGAGTACGAGCGCTCGAAGGGCGAGGCGAACCACCGCGCGATGCGCAAGCTGGTCGAGTCCGGGGCGGAGCCTGGTCTTTTGGCCCAACTCGGCCGTGAACCCGTCGCGTGGCTAGCGCTCGCGCCGCGTGCCGAGTACCGCGGTCTGCTGCGCTCGCGCGTCATGAAGCCCGTCGACGAACGGCCGGCGTGGGCGATCGCGTGCGTGTTCGTCGCGAAAGAGCACCGCGACCGCGGTATCGCGTCGCGCCTGATCGCAGCAGCTCTCGCGCACGCACGCCGACGCGACGCGACGCTCGTCGAGGCCTGCCCCCACGAGCCGCGCGGCGACCGGATGCTCGACTTGTTCGCGTGGACCGGCATCGCCTCGAGCTTCCTGGCGAACGGGGCGCTTCAGGTCACCTATGGTCCGCCCGAGCCGATCGCGGGCGCGTCCACGCGTGTTCCGCTCGGAGGACCTATTCCGCGCGCGAGAGTTCGCGCACGCGCGCATCCAGTTCGAGCACCTGGCCCGCGGAATAGCCACGGTCGTGGAACCACACGACCTTCCCCCGAGCATCGAGCAGCAGCACGCGCGCATTGCGCGGCTTCTCGTTGCCGGTGAACTCGATGATCTTCGAGCCCTCGCCCCCGTACACGGTGATCACGCTGGCCCAATCCTCGCTCGGAATCCCGCTCTGCATGCCCTGGTCGATCTGGCTGGAGAACGCGGTCGCGATCAGGCTGTCGATCGTCGGCAGCTCCGCGATCTTCACGGGCGTCTTGGCCTGCAAGAGGCCGAGGATCCAGCGATCGAGATCGAACTGAGCGTCCTGGACGTAGCCCACGAGGAAGAGGACGGGAGCGCCGCTGAAGTCGGCGGGGAGCGCGTACTCCCTCCCGTCGAGCGCCTTGCCCTGGGTGGTCGGGAACGGCTGGCCGGTCGGATCGACGTTCTTCACCGCGCTGGCGCAGCCGTTGAACGTGAAGGCGATGGTGGCGAGAGCGACGACGAGAGCGAAGGCGATGAGGATGCGTTTCATGGATGGAGGCGGGCAGGGGTACGTCGATCGCGCAATCGCTTCCGCGTCCGCACAGGCTGTGGGCTGGTGTACGCGGGACACCTCGTAGACGCCGCGGGAATCCAGCGGACACGCTGTGTCCCACGATTCTGCCGCAAGGCAGTGTGTGCGGACGAGTCCAATACCCTGTGGAGCGCGCGCCTCGGGGGTTGCTCCCGGATCCGCGCGGAACCAGCCCCAAGCGAGCGCCGAAATCGTGGTGCCGCGAACGCGGACCTGCTACGGCTCTCCTCATGATCGAACTCGGGATGGCGGGAATACTCGGCGCCCTGCTCGCCACGGCGAGCACGCTCGACGCGCGCGCGCCGTCGAGTTGGCGGGTCTACTTCGGAACGGGCGGCCCGAGCGCGCGCGGCATCTACACCGCCACCTTCGACGGCGAGCGGGGTCGGCTGTCCGCGGCCGAGCTCGCGCACGAGATCCCATCGCCCGGCTTCCTCGCGCTGCATCCCGACGGGCGAAAGCTCTATGCCGTCGCCGATCTGCCCGGCGGTCCGGGCGTCGCCGCGTTCGCGATCGGCGTCGGCGGCGCGCTGGAACCGATCGGCAGCGCGCCGACGGGCGACGGCGGCGCGGCGCACGTCGCCGTTCATCCGTCGGGTCGATTCCTGCTCACGGCGCAGTACGGCCGCGGCTCGGTCGCGCTGTTCCCGCTCGATGCCGAGGGGCGTCTCGGCGCGGCGCGCATCGTGCGTCACGAGGGCGGCTCGCGCGTCGTCGCGAAGCGTCAGGACGCGCCGCATCCGCACTGGTGCGGCTACTCGCCCGACGGACGATTCGCGCTCGTGCCCGACCTCGGCCTCGACGGCATCGTGATCTACCGCGTGGACGAGAGCGCGCCGGCGATCGAGCGCCACGGGTTCGCCGCGTCCGTCCCCGGCGGAGGCGCGCGACACATGCGCTTCTCGATCGACGGTCAGTTCATCCACTTGCTCGACGAGCTCGCTCTCAGCGTCACGACCTTCGCCTGGGATGCGCAGAACGGCACGGTCAAGAAGCTCGCGACCGTCCCGACACTGAGCGCGGAGGTGAAGGCCAAGGAGGACTTCAACTCCGCCGCGGAGATCGTCGTGCATCCCGCGGGCCGCACCGTCTACACATCGAATCGCGGGCACGATTCGGTGACGGTTTTCAGAGCGAATCCGGCGAGCGGCGCGCTCGCGGCGATCCAGGTCCAACCGGTGCGGGGAGCGTTTCCGCGGCACATCGCGCTCGCGCCGGACGGCGCGTGGCTGCTCGCGGCGGGCGCGGACTCGAACACGGTGTCCGTGCATCGCGTGGATCAGCGGACGGGCGAGCTCACGTACCAGACGCGTAGTGTCGTCCACGTCCCCGCGCCGATCTGCATCCTGTTCGCCGCGAAGGATTGAGCCGACGGCGGCGCCGTGAGGTGGGTGACCTAGCGCCTTACGTCGACCGGTCCGGGTCATGGACGAGCGGGAGCCGAGGAGGCGCCTGAGCGAGTTCGGGAGCGCACCAACGGAGCGCAGCGTGAGCGCCAGGGTCTTCATGTCATCCACGGAAGGCGAAGTCTCGTTCGAGCGGGAGTTCGGGCGAGAGAGGCCAGCGTCAGGCCCTCGCGGACTCGGGAGCTGCTCGCGGGCACTCGACCGGATACATTCCGCGCGCCGTCATCCGCTCGGAGAGCCCATCGACGGGGAGGGGATAGGAACTCCAAGCGGATGACCCCGGGCAGAGGGTAGCGGTCGGGCCGAATCCCGGGAGGTCTCGAGCCCCCGGACGAGTGGATCCGGTCCCTCGGAGCCCCGTTTCGGTGCTGCGGGCAGCCTCGGGAGCCGCCTTGAGCCGGCCGGAGTGGCTGGGTTTGCGGCCCGGGGCACGGCGCCGCCACACCGCGCCTCTTTGGAGGTGCGCAGCTCGCTCGCGTCGTGGATTACCAGGCGAACTCGGGCTCGGGAGGCGCTCTGGCGGGGGCGATCGGCGGGGCTGTGCTGGGCAGCTCGAGGTGGCCCTAGAATCCTGCGCACGACGAGACCGTCGGTGATCATGGCGATCAGCCTGCGCGCACCGCCGCAATCGGGACACGTGAGAACGTCGACGGCGAAAACTCGGGCGTTGTGAGCTCGGCCCAACGGAGCCTGCGGGTTCTGGCTGGGTTCGGGAGCGCGCCATGGAAGTCGGGAGAGCCCGAGCGGCCGCCGTTGCGCTCTGTCGAACCGTGGTGCGACTCGGTCGGCGCCCGCGGCCCGGGCACGATCCGGTCGGGATCCCCTTCGCAACGACGCTGATGCGTCGTCGCGATTCGTCGCTTCGCGACGAACCGGGGCATTCCAACTGCGCCGCGGGCGCGAGCACGCCGCGGTACGTCAGCAGGTGCGTTCGCGGTCTGGGCACGAGCGCCGCGAGTCGCTCGAGGAAGGCCAAGCTCCCGGTCACAGCATGGCACGACGTCATCGACGAACCTACTTTTGCCGATGCCATCCTCGACCGCGTTCGCCATTGCGCTCGAACCAATGGCGCATCAATGGCTCACTCCACAACGCCTGTCGGCTCGAACTCGAAGGGCATTCCATGCGGCGCACCGCCGACCGCCCTGCCGAAAAAGTTGACGAAGGCCGCCCGGCCTGACATCAAAAACCCATGCCTACGCGGCAACGATCCTCAGGTGACCGGATACCCCGGAATGACTGACCGGATGTTGTCGGAACAGTTGACCGGATGCGTCGGAATGCGCACCGTTGAAAGAGAGCACATGACATTCGGCGGAAAACACAAACGAATTAAGGCCATGATGACAGGGGTTCTTGTCGTGCTGGCCTCTGCCCCACCCGCAAATATATCAGGAGCACAGGCATGAAAGCCGCAATCTGCCGCCGCTATGGTCCGCCCTCCGTGATCACCATCGAGGACCGGCCTGAACCGCTGCCAGGACGCGGCGAGGTGTTGATCGCCATCGAGTCCGCGGGCCTGACCTCGGCTGATGCGCGCATACGCGCTGCACGCGCACCAGCCGGATTTGCGCCCTTCATCCGACTTGCATTTGGCCTGACCGGCCCGCGTCGCCCTGTTCTGGGTCGCGAATATGCCGGGCGGGTAGTGGCGTTGGGGGACGGGGTTTCACGGTTTCGGTTGGGCGATGAGGTTTTTGGGATCACCGACGGGATGCGCCTTGGCGCGCACGCAGAGCGCGTCGCTGTCCGTGCTGATGGCCTGATCCGGACGCGCCCCGACGGCATGATCGTGCCGGAAGCAGCGGCGTTTTTCTTCGGCGGCCTGACGGCAGCGGATTTCCTGCTTGATCAGTGCAAGCTGCAACCCGGCGAACGCTTGCTTGTCGTGGGTGCTACCGGGGCGGTGGGCTCTGCTGCAGTGCAGATCGCGCACCATCACGGGGCCCATGTCACTGCACTGGCCAGTAAGGCCAATCTCGAGTTGGCTCGCAAGCTTGGCTCCGACGAGGCGCTCGATTACCGGCTAGACGCTGCGATGGGCCCGTTCGACGTGATCCTGGACGTGCCAGGTGTGCTTCCCAACGCGCTTGCACGACTTGCGCCGGGCGGGCGGTTGGGTCTGGTCACGGCCTCGCTCGGTCAATTGCTGGGTGCCATGATCCGGCCCCGTCGCGACAGCGATTGCCGGATCTGCGCGAACGTTATCAAAGAGACGCCGGAGGCCATGGCCCGGCTGATCGCGTTATACACTGCGGGTTCCTATCGCCCGCTTCTGGGCGAGAGCTTTTCTTTGGCCGAAATCGTCCGCGCCCATGCGGCCGCTGACAGCGGTCACAAGGTAGGCAATGTGACAATCCGGATGCCGAAAATCCAATAGCGGAGCATCCATCGCATCCTCAGTTTGCCGCGCGCTCAGCGATGTGCGTTTGATGAACTCATTCGGTTCTGCAGGTCTTGACGACTATCAAAAATTCGTAGAATACCATACCAAATAGTATGCTATCTTGCTGGAGATGTATCGTGACCATTCGATCTTGTGCACTCCCTGCGGAGGCTTTCCTGCGGCGACATGATCATGGCGGCGGCTATACCGACTGCTTTGTGGTCGAGGCATCCGGGCTGATCTCGCTAAGCCAATATGTCGAGATCTTTTACACGACGGGACTGTTCAAGGCGGAAAGAGCTGTGCTGTCTCTGACCGGGCGTCCGTCCTCGGATATTCA
>Ga0163149_10003092_pt1 | contig 19264 bp, 15 predicted proteins | sample OliLakLV19MP5G1_FD_148604 | JGI IMG/M metagenome (GOLD analysis project Ga0163149, IMG submission 148604) | Freshwater microbial mat bacterial communities from Lake Vanda, McMurdo Dry Valleys, Antarctica - Oligotrophic Lake LV.19.MP5.G1 | ecosystem: Environmental > Aquatic > Freshwater > Lake >...
ATTTAACAACAGCTCAGAATATTGTAGTTGAGATAACTGATATGCTTGGCCAGGTGGTTTACAATCAGGCGAGTGAATATCAATCAGCCGGATCAAAAACAGTAACCTTACCAACAGAACGATTAGGGGCAGGGGTTTATTTTGTTAGAATGATATCAGATAACAAACTGATCGCAGGCAAAAAATTAGTAATGACAAATTAGGAAAAATAGTGGAAAATCAAAGGGCTTCCGCTGAAAATCGGAGGCCCTTTTTATTTTTTAACACTCTTTTTTATTTGATCAATAAAATGTATTTTAGGCGTTGCCTATTAAGGTTGGTTTTGTATTATATCTAATTAAATAAAAGTATGAAAATGACATTCATTAAAGGAAGTTTTTTAGCGTTGGCTGTCGCCTTTTCATTTGCTAATAGCGAGGTTTTTGCTCAGGGAAAATGTGGAACAACTGAAGCGACGAATGAATTAATAAAGCTGGACCCGTCAATATTGGAAATGGAACAACTTTTGGAAGAACAAATACAGCAGAAAATCGCTTCCCACAGACCAGGTATGGAGAGTGTGGCTACCGGTACTGTTCTTGTTGTACCTGTTGTATTCCATGTGATACATATGTACGGTCCGGAAAATATTTCCGATGCTACGATTATTAACCAGATAACATATTTAAACAGGGATTACAGAAAACAAAACAGTGATACTTCATCTATAGTTCCATTGTTTAAACCGCTAATTGCAGATTGTGAAATAGAATTCCGCTTAGCTACAAAAGATCCTAATGGAAACTGTACGAATGGAATTGACAGAATATATAGTCATAAAACAATTCAAGCAAATGATGGATGTAAATTAAATCAATGGGATAATAAAAAATACCTGAATATTTGGGTAGTAAGAGATATTGATGATGATGGTGCTCCAACAATTACTTTAGGGTATTCCTTGCCCCCTGCTGCTGTTAGTACTATATTTTTTAAAAGAGATGGGATTGTTATAGCATATGGTGAGGTAGGATCTGCCAGTTCCCGCACCCTTACTCATGAAGTTGGCCACTGGCTTAATTTAGCTCATCCTTGGGGCAGCACTAATAGCCCTGGAGTAGCCTGCGGTAATGATAACGTTGCTGATACACCTGAAACAGAAGGTTCCTTTGGTTGTAATCTTAATGATTTTACTTGTGATTCAGAGCCCTTATCGACTTCGAGTTATGCATTTGATAGCGTGAAAACAACAACAGGTACAACAGACCCCTCTCCTGTAATAGTATTATCTGATCCTGGAGTTACTTACGGAAGCTTCATTGCTACAGGAGTTTCTTCCAACTCCAACACCTCTGGTATGTTTGAATTCTCGGGTTGGGATGTTGGCGCTGCTAACAATGATACTGTGTACGCTAATTTAACTGGATCAATTAATACGTCTAAATATTATGAGTTTACGCTAACACCAACAAATGGAAATATATTTTCTTTGACTGCAATTACATTTAAAGCCGGTAGAAACTCAACAGGCGTGAGGACTTTTGCAGTACGATCTAGCGTTAACAACTATGCTTCCAATTTGCCAGCTTCTTTAGTTTCTGCTAATGATACCTCACTAAGAAAAATTGTTTCTGGAACTATTTTTTATATTAAAAAGGATACTGCTATTTCTCAATCGGGATATAAGGCAAGTCTCGGAGGCCCTTCTTATACAACTACATCTCCCATCACATTTCGTATATATGGCTGGAATGCGGAAGACAATGCCGGATCATTTTCAATTGATAACGTAACTATTGATGGTACATATGGCACACTTGAAAACGTGCAAAACTATATGGATTATTCAGGATGTACAAAGATGTTTACTATAAATCAAAAGGACAGGATGCGCGCTGCACTTACTTCACCTGTTGCTGGCAGAAATAATTTGTGGTCAACATCTAATTTAATAGCTACTGGTACTGACGTTCCTCCTACACAGGCTTGTGTACCAGTTGCAGATCTTTATAGCAATAAATTGTTCATTTGTCAGGGAACAGGTTTAGGTCTTTATGGAATCTCTAATAAAGGCGCTGCAACAAGCTGGAGCTGGAGTATGCCAAATGGTAACCCCTCCACATCAACGATGCAGAGTTTAGGCGTTGTATATTCCGCGCCTGCTAAAGGCTGGCAAACTGTTTCTTTAACGGTTGCTAACGCATCGGGGAATGATACAGAGACAAAAACCACCTCAATTTATGTAAGCCAGCCAAATGGAGAATTTCAGGCTAACTATTCAGATAATTTTGATTCTCAAGGGCTCTTTAATAACTATTGGTTCCCGATCAACACGGGTTTAAATGCATCACAATGGGGTATATCTCAAACGGCTTCCTATACCGGAGCTTCTTGTGTTATGTTAAATGCCTACAGCCCTACCACTTATGACCCATATTATGGTATTGTGCTTATTCCGGGTATTGGAGCACGCGATGTAGATTATTTGGTGAGTCCGTCATTGGATATGTCATGGGTATCCAACATGACAATGACTTTCAGAATAGCTTATGCAAGTACTGCATCTATCTCTCAGGATATGACAGAAACGTTAAAAGTGTTTTACTCCATCAACTGTGGCGAAACCTGGACTGCAACAACTTATTCAAAGACGGGTGCCAATATTCTAACGGCAGGCCACAGCACAGGATTGTTTACTCCAAGCAGTCAAACAGACTGGAGGCAGGAATCGGTAACATTGCCAGCGATACTAAATGGTAAACCAAATGTTCGTTTTAAATTTGAATATACCAGCGGAGAGTTTTCCAATAACTTATACCTCGATGATTTTAATATAAGTGGTGCAGTAGGTATAGAAGATGGATCAAGCCAGGCATCGATGGATGTATTTCCTAATCCGGGCAGTGGCAATACCACACTAAACTACAATTTAACAACAGCTCAGAATATTGTAGTTGAGATAACTGATATGCTTGGCCAGGTGGTTTACAATCAGGCGAGTGAATATCAATCAGCCGGATCAAAAACAGTAACCTTACCAACAGAAGGATTAGGAGCAGGAGTTTATTTTGTTAGAATGTTATCAGATAACAAACTGATCGCCGGTAAAAAATTAGTGATGACCAACTAGAAAAAATATAAAAAATAATCAAAGGGCCTTCCGTTAAAATCGGGGGCCCTTTTTATTTAGAAACAAATTAAACTGTATTTTTATAAAATAAATTTTTTAGATGATCGCATTTTCTCCGCCCCACATTACAGAAGAAATTATTGAGGAGGTTGCAAAAGTTCTCAGATCAGGCTGGATCACTACCGGGCCTCGCACCAAAGAATTTGAAAAACAAATATCTGCATATTGTAATGTACCCGCAACGCTGTGTTTGAATTCAGCTACTGCAGGGTTGGAAATAATGTTGAGGTGGTACGGTGTTAAGGAAGGTGATGAGGTAATTCTTCCGGCGTATACTTACGCAGCAACCGCAAATGTTATTATGCATTGCGGAGCAACACCGATTTTTGTTGATGTAAATAGTAGTGATTTTAATATTTCAGTGGAGGCAATAAAGAAAGCTATAACGGCAAAAACTAAAGTTGTTATGTCGGTTGATTTTGCAGGGATGCCTTGTGACTACAAAACGATAAATGAAGTGGTAAGGTCTGAAAATGTAAAAAAAATATTTCAGGCATCCACAGATGAACAAAAAAAATTAGGCCGGATCCTGGTATTGGCAGATGCGGCCCATTCCTTTGGCGGAAGTTATGGTGGTAAGCCATGTGGTTCGCTGACCGATGTTTCCGTTTTTTCATTTCATGCGGTGAAAAATTTAATTACTGCAGAGGGTGGAGCTATTGCATTGAATTTGCCTGCACCATTTGACAATACAGAGTTGTACAAATACCTCTGTGTAAAAACATTGCACGGGCAAAACAAAGATGCTCTTGCTAAAACGCAAAAAGGGAACTGGAAGTACGATATTGTTGAAGCAGGGTATAAGTATAATATGACTGATATTGCTGCAGCTATCGGCTTAGTAGTGTTAAAAAATTACAATTCGGATACACTTAAAAAACGTAAATACATTTTTGAAAAATATTCCGCGTTACTTTCTTCTCATTCCTGGGCGCAATTACCCTTGTATAAAACAAACGAAAAGGAATCTTCATATCATGTTTATGCATTGAGAATAAAAAATGTCTCAGAACAACAACGTGATATGATCATACAGGAAATTTTTAATTGTGATGTGTCTGTTAATGTTCATTTTATTCCTGTTCCAATGATGAGTTTTTATAAAAATTTGGGTTATGACATTGCTGATTATCCTGTTGCCAAAAGCAATTACGCATGCGAAATTTCTTTGCCTGTATTTTATGACCTTACCGATGAGCAGATAGAAACGGTGATAAATGCCGTTGTTTCATCCTATAAAAAAATTATAGGATAATGACAAGACTATTTGATATAGTTTTTTCTTTCGTAGGTGTTTGTATTCTTTCCCCAATGTTTTTTTTAATCGCTCTTTTAATTGTTCTGGATTCTCGGGGTGGAATATTTTTCAGGCAATTCAGGGTAGGGAAGAACAATAAAGATTTTATGCTATTGAAGTTCAGAACTATGGCAATAGGTTCCGATAAAAAAGGTTTGCTCACTGTTGGAGGAAAAGACAGCCGCATAACTAATGTGGGATATTTTTTGCGCAAATATAAATTGGATGAGTTGCCGCAATTGTTTAATGTATTAGCCGGAACCATGAGTCTGGTTGGACCAAGGCCTGAAGTAAGAAAATATGTTGATATGTATGACGCGCAGCAAATGAAGATCCTGTCAGTGAAACCCGGAATCACCGATCATGCATCAATAGAATATTCTAATGAAAATGAATTGTTGGGAGCATCAGCCGATCCTGAAAAAACATATATAACAGAAGTGATGCCGGCAAAAATTAAGCTCGCAATGAAATACGTTGATGATCCGAGAATTGGATCATACTTCGGACTAATTTTTAAAACTATTTTTAAAATTCTTGCTTAGCCTTTGTAAGTGTCTCCAGTATAATGGTGAGTTCTTCTTTTTTGGGTGCGTACCCCAATCTGTCATAAGAGTTTATTAAGTTCCTTAACATTCTTATGATCATGTCAACATTAGAGCATGGCAGGTAGTGAACAAGGTCCGGAGGAAGTTTTAATTGTTTCAAAAAAGCGTCAATTTCTTTTCTTCCAAAAACAGTTCCCCTGCTAAATGGATTAATGTAAAATAATATTGAGTCGGCATCATCTCCATGTTCAACGGGCAAAATGTGTTCCTCATCTTTGTAAGCAAGAATAAAATGCTCAGGTAAATTAACTCCGTAAATTGGAAGATCAAGATCTTGCGCGATGATCGTATATAATATAGAAAGAGATAATGGGTTTCCTTTTTTACTTTCCAATACATTATTCAGGTACGAATTCTGCGGTGCATGGTAATTGGATGTGTTGCCGCTAAAGCTATGCACATCAAAAACTATGTGATTAATTATTTTAACCTTTTCAAGCGCAGTTAAATTCTGATTTATTTCTATCCATACATCCTGTTTTACCTGCTCTATCTTTTTCCGTAATTTTTTTTCATCCAGGTCGGGATATTGGTAACGGGATATTAATATAGAACCTTCAAGCAGATCCTGGTCCTTGCTTTTGGCCCACACTATTAATTCTTTTAGCGTTGCCTCAAACTGAATCTTGTGAATGATGTTCTCTATCCTGTTTTGAATAATGGTGTCAAAACAATTTTCCCAGGCACTTTCCAGGTCTGGAATAATGGGGTTGCCCATGGAGAGCAATTTGTCCTTTATATGACCAAATACTTCCTCATCCGGATCATCGAGTAAACTAATCAGTGCTTGTATCTCAGTTTTGTTCATACCTTTTGCGGAAGATGTTCTGCAAAAGTACAGGGTGTTGAAATTTGTTTCGGGTAGGATACTGCAAAGATTTCAACAATTAAGATGTTAATCTTTGTAAACATTGGCGTATCAATTTCTTTACATAAAGGGGATAATTAGTGCTGAAAGTGCCATTTACCCTGTTAGCAACTACCAAACAAATGGTACACGTGTTATGTCCCATTATTTTCCCTAAAGCGTATATCGCCGAAGTTTCCATCTCAAAATTTGATAAACTGAAATTTTTGTATGAAAAGGTACTTAGTCTGTTTAAAAAAATTGGATCAGCTAATTCAATACGCAAAACCCTGCCTTGCGGTGCATAAAATCCTGTTGCGGTAATGGTGTTTCCGATGATGTTGTCTTTTCCGAGAAGTTTAATCAGAGTTGTATTTCCGCTCACAACATAGGGTGCGGGGAGTTTCTTATTCCACTTGCAATGTTTTTCAAAAGCTTTGGATACGGCGGTGTTGTTGATCGATTTGTGTTTATAGTAATACAAAAGTCCATCCAGACCCATTGCATGCTCGGTTACTACAAAAGAATTTACGGCAACATCATGTTGTATTGCGCCACAGGTACCAATACGTATGGTGCGTAATTTTTTTAGTTGTTTCTTCCTTTTTTTTAATTCAAGATCTACATTTACAAGCGCATCCAATTCATTCATTACAATATCAATGTTATCTGTGCCAATTCCGCTCGATATGACTGATATTTTTTTTTCGTTCAATATCCCGGTATGTGTTATAAACTCCCGGTTCTTTCTTTTGTATAATATTTGGTCAAAAAATGTCGAAACTTGTTTTACCCTCCCCGGATCACCTACAAGTAATACCGTATTGCCTATCTCTTCGGGTCTCAAATCAAGATGATAAACCGCACCACGCTTGTTCAATATCAATTCGGATGATTTTATAGACATATTTATAGACTTTATTAGGTGATTTTTGACCCTTAATGCCTTAAAAATATTAAATTTGTTTAGAACTTAAGCGGAAATACGTATGGGGTCTCATGTAAATAAAATTTTAGTTCCAATTGATTTTTCTGATCAGTCGGCCATTGCGCTTAGCCAATCTTTTAACCTGGCCAGGGAATATGGTGCAGATATAACTCTTTTACACGTTATTGAAGATGGAGGCACGATGGGAAGGATATTCTCGAAACAGCATGATGAGTCCTTGAGAAAGGAAATTCAGACACAATTAGATGAGCTGGCTTCAGGGGTAGAAAAAAAGACAAAGATAAAAGTAGATACTTTAATAGCCCGCGGAAAGGCATATGAGAAAATTGCCGAGGTAGCAGAAATGCTCGATGCAATATTTATCATTATGGGATGCAGTGGAGTACCTAACGGGATCAAAGGTCGTTTTATTGGTTCCAACGCACTTAGGGTTGTTAGGGAATCGCTTAGGCCTGTAATTACAGTTAAAGGTAAACATCACAGGGATGGTTGTAAAAATATTGTATTGCCACTTGATCTAACTAAGGAAACTAGGGAGAAGGTGACTAAAGCAATTGAGATCGCGAAACTTGGGACGGGTGCGGCTATAAGGGTTGTTTCTGTTTTATTTACTTCGGATGAGTTTGTAGTGAACAGATTGACAAGGCAGCTTTCGCAGGTGAAAAATTTTGTGGAGAAAGCCGGGATCGAGTGTACCGCTGAAATTATTAAAGGAGCAAAAGGAGAAGATTCTCTTTCGGAAAATATAATTGATTACTCAAGAAAAGTCGATGGTGATATTATTTTAATAATGACCCAGCAGGAAATTGATTTTACGGAATTTTTTATTGGATCATCGGCCCAGGAAATGATTTTGAATTCTGAAATACCCGTACTAAGCATCATACCTTCACCAAAAAAGGATATGTACCAGTTTACCCCATACTAATTAAAAACTTTGCTATGAAAAAATTTGAGATCAAAAAGATTCTTATTCCTATCGATTTTTCTGATACATCTAAATTGGCAATTTCCCATGGAGCATTCATGGCAAAATTGTTTAAGGCAGAGTTATTATTGCTTCATATAGTGGAAAAAAACTGGAACCCATTTGATATTGTTGTTCCTGAAGTAAAAGTAGAAGAACCTTCTGATCTTGCAAAAAAAATCCAGGAGAAATTGGATGAGTTAGCAGAGAATATGCGGGCGGAATACGGAGTTGTTATAAAAACATTAAGCACAACCGGAAATGTTTGTGATGAAGTGGTGAGTGTATCAAAAGAAAATAGCGTTGACCTGATCGTTATGGGTACACATGGTACTTCTGGTTTTGAAGAGTTTTTTGTTGGAAGTAATACATATAAGGTTGTCACACTTTCTGAAATTCCGGTTTTATCAGTACAGACAAATGCGAATCACATAGGTTTCAAAAATATTATTTTACCAATTGATAATTCAGATTATTCGCGCCAAAAAGTTAATCATGCGGTAGTACTTGCAAAACATTATGCATGCAAAGTAAGTGTACTTGGTTTACCTGATGGTGAGAGTGATGTTACGGAAGAAAATAAATTCAAAATAAAAATTGATCAGGTTAATGCTTACCTGGAAAAGTCGGGAGTGATCCATACCAGTAAAATTATTAAGGGGAAGAACCAGGCGAAACTCACCATGGATTATGCTGATTCTGTTAATGCGGATTTGTTGATGATTATGACTGACCAGGTGGAGGATGGAACCTTCCTAAGTTCATTTGCACAGCAAGTGGTTAACCATTCTAAGATACCTGTGTTTAGTATTCAGCCGGAAGAGCATAACGAAAATATTCCATGGGTACATCCGTATTAAGATGCTTCTAGCAATACTTTTTATTCTTGCATTGCTTGGTCTATGGCTATTACTGTTGTATGTCCTCGCAACTGGTGTTGAAGAATATAAAAAGAAAAAGGAAATGAGGCAAAATGCAGAAGAGGAGAGGAAATCCGCACTCGAAAAGAAGGGGCAGGCTTCGTAATCATAAAAACAAGGCGGTGTGTTTTTCACCGCCTTGTTTTTTTACAGCGTATAGTTTAAATTCAGGTAGAATCCTCGCCCTCTCGTATTATAACCTTTTATCTCTTCATATTTTACATTAAAGATATTTTCTATTCGTAAGGAAGCGAAGAAGTGTTTGTTAAAGCTATACTTTGCGCCAATGTCACACAATGTATAATCGGAAACTGAAGATGTGTTTAATGCTCCGTATGGGCCAAGTGTCGCATCATAAAAAATATCTTCCTTAGAACTTACGTAACGAATGTCACTTCGCAGTAATAGTTTTTTATTGGGTTTATAAATAAATGAAATGTTTGCGATGTTGGGCCTTCTTACTAATCCAATTGCTTCCACCTCTTTGTTTAAAAACGCTCCGTTATTATAAAGCTGAACATGATTGCCATGAGTATTTGATGTATCGATATTTCCGGGTTCAAAATCAACTCTTCCGTTTATTAATGAAACGTTAGTGCGCACTTCAAATTTCTCATTTAGTTTTGATGATACATTTATTTCTATTCCTTGGGTGGTTTGTTTTCCAATGTTTATGTAAGTGTCTCCCCGATAATCGTTTCGCATCCAATCATTGCCAAGTGTATCAATGCCTACGTTTTTATCCCAGAGGTAAACATAATCAATTGTATTCTCAACAACAGTTTTAAATAACGCAAATGAGAAAAACATATTTTTATTTATCTTTTGGCGAATTCCGGTTTCGAATGAAGATGAATTTTCTGCTTTAAGTTTGCTGTTGCCGCGTACAATGCCCGATACATAATCTTTCTCTGGTGTGTAAAGCTGATACAGTGATGGCGCATTGAATCCCGTTGAATACATAAAATATAAAATTCCATTTTCTGACATTTTTATGGAAGGATTAATTTCATATGTAAACGTATTTCCGAAATTGCTATGGTTATTGAACCTAAATCCAAGACCAAGATTTAGTGCTTTTATTTTTTCATTAACCAAGTCTCCTCCTAGATTAGTATGAAAAAACAAATTGTTGGTTGCCGCTTTAATATTGAAGGTATCCAGGTTGCTTTTGCTGGTATATGCTGGTAATCCAAATAGAGTTGAGTAGTAATCAGTTTCAATGTTCATTTTCTCGCTGTATTGTCCTGCTCCCAAAACAAAGTCTGCTTTTTTTAGTTTAAGATTTACCTGTACTTCATTATTGAGGATTCCTCCATCATAAATGGCTTTAAAATATGTTTTATCGGTCGCGCCAGTTGTACTTACAATGGATGAATCATCTGTATTCACACGTTCCATCATGGAATAACCGCCTGAATATTGAACTTTTAATTTTTCGGAAATATTATACGATACACCGTAAGTAAAAAGGTGCCTGTCAAATTGCAACGTGTAATTTCCATCTTCTTTGTAAGCTCCGTCGTCAATGTCAGCCACTTGTTGTGCTTTACGGTAAGATCCATAGGCATCCCATTTTTTATTTTTAAAACCCACCTTACCTGCTAAATCTGTTTTTTGAAAACCGTCTTTATCTCTTACATTATAAGTAGTTGGAATTGTAATGGTATCCTTGGCTGCATCTAACCCGCTTGAGTTTAAATTTAAGACCTCTCCATTTACATAAAATCCCTTTTCTGTAGTATAGTTAAGAAAGAGATTTTCTGAAAAAAGCGAAGTTCCTTTTCCGAAGGTTCCCGCTTTAACATCAGCAGTAGTATGAAAACCTTTTTCGCTATTTTTTTTTGTGATGATGTTTACCATTCCACCAACGGTTGATGATCCATACAAGGTGCTTTGTGTACCTCTGATAATTTCTATTCGCTCCACGTCCAGTAAGGAAAGTTCCGATAGGTCAATTGCATTATCAGGAGATGAGGGATCAGAAATCCTAACTCCATCAATATAAACGGAAGCATGTTTGGTATTGCTTCCTCTTAAATAGAGTCCCTGTAATGAGCCTGGATTTTGTCCGGTTCCAATAATATTAAATCCTTCTTGCTGCGAAAGTAATTCTGAAACACTATTGTAGACGGAATTTTTAAGATCATCGGCAGTAATTATTGTAACGCTTTTGCCTACATCTTCCAGTTGTTGTTCACTACGAGAAGCACTAATTACGACTTCATTTAATTGTTTTTCTAAAAGACTGTCAGTTTCTTGCGCATGAATTGCTGTTGAACTCAAGTTTAGTGACAGTCCCCACACGATAACAAGTATCGCGATGTTTTTTTTCTCCTTTTTCATTTTTAGTTTTTAAAATGTTAAACAAAAGGAGTAAAAAGGGGAACGGAAATTTAATGAACTTTTCCATTCTTGGCTTTTTACCCGAAAGCATTGAATTGTTTGTTATTGGCAGGTCTTCTGGCTTGCTCTCTTTGCTTTGTCTTCCCATCCGCCAGAAGCGGAAAGTGACAGTAGTTGCAAAGTGTTTACTGAGAGTTATCCTTTGGGGATTTACTCTCAGTTATGCCGAAGGAACCGTTAGGTGCATTCGGCAAATGAGCGTACAGCTACGGGAATAGCTCCTGAATTAAACAGGATTCCCTATTAATTCCGCAATGCGGAAACCATTAACGGTCGCGAAGGTATTAAATAATTTTGAATGCAAATGAATTTTTATCAAAGCTGAAATTTTTTCCGGAAAAAGCTTCATTAAATTCAGTGGTGTTTACAATAGATGTTGGTGTATTTTCAGCGATACGATTTTTATTCATCAACCATATTTTATCTGCTATTTGTAAGGCTAGACTTAAATCATGAGTGGAAATTATAATAGACTTGTTTTGTTCTTTTGCAATTTTTTTAAGTAAGAGAGTAATTTCAATTTTATTTACAGTGTCCAAATGCGCAGTAGGTTCATCAAGTAAAATAATAGGACAGTCTTGTGCAATAGCTCTTCCTATCATTACTTTTTGTTGTTCACCGTCACTTAACTTGTCTACAAATTTGTTCTCGAATTCTTTTAAGCCTGTAATGTCTATTGTTCTCTGTATAATTTCTACGTCATCTTTTCTTAATGTACCCAGTAAGCCGGTATAAGGATTTCTTCCTGTTGCTATCGCTGAATACACATCGAGGTTTTCAGCCTGAATTTTTTGTGTGAACACCACAGCCAATTGTTTAGCTCTTTCTGTTGCAGTAAATAATAAAATATTTTTATCATTTATTTTTATTTCTCCGGCTAATGGTGATAATAATCCCGCAATTGTTTTTAATAGGGTAGATTTTCCGGTACCATTGGGTCCGATGAGGCATACCAATTCACCGGGTGAAACAGACAAGTTAAGTTCCTTCGCAATTATTTTTTGCTGCGAATAACCTATAGATAAATTATGTATGCTAAGAGCCATTAAGAATACTTATTTTTTTTCCAAACCGCCCATATTACTATTGGGGCACCTATTAATGATGTAATTGCGTTAATGGGCATCACGGTATTATGTCCTGGTAGCTGCGTAATAATATCGCAAACAATAGCAAGTGCAATACCAATAAGTAACGTTGCCGGAATTAATATTTTATGATCTGATGTTTTGAAAAGGCTTCTTGCTAAATGTGGTACTGCCACACCCAGAAACGCAATTGGCCCACAGAAAGCAGTGATAGTGCCCGCGATCAACGCAGTGATCATAATTATGTATAATCTCGTTTGCTTTATGTTAATTCCCATACTCTTTGCATAATTATCTCCCCACAATAAAATATTCAATTGCTTTGAGAAAAAGAAAGTAATAACTGTCCCAACTAAAATTATTGGGATAAAATAAAAAAGGTCGTCCCATACTACATTGCTGAAATTTCCCATGCCCCATAAAACAAATACCTGCAGGCTTTCTGCGCTGCTCATGTACTGCAACACTCCTTCAATAGCACTGGCTAAGTGAGATACCATTAAGCCTATTATTAAAACGGTTACATCGTTGCTAATATTTTTTGAGAGAGTTATCACAAGCAATAGTGCCACTCCGGCCCCGACTGCCGCAGCGATAATAAATGATATTTTTCCTCCAATACCCAGCGTGGCTATACTTCCCGAAAATGCAAGTGTAAGTATAGCTACTCCAAGGCTGGCGCCAGAACTTATCCCCAATACAAAAGGTCCGGCAAGAGGATTACGAAACAATGTCTGCATCTGTAAGCCGCAAACAGCAAGACCTGCGCCTGTTAATACTGCAGTAATAGTTTTGGGTAAACGGATGTTATAAAGAATGTTATAGTTGAGTTCGTTTGATGGTGAAAATAATTCTGATGCAGCAATGCTCACGCTCCCCATTAAAATATCGAGGACAAAAAATAGTATACATAACGCAGTTAGCACTGTGAAGTATACGCTGTATTTTTTGTTGTTATTCATTTTGGAAACAAATGTGCTACTCCAACTTTTTATAATACTTCAATTGATAATCCGGTAATAATTCAGGATGAAAAATTTTAATGAGGTCTGATAAAACCAAGTCCGGTTGCAAAAGACCTGATCCCCAAAAATCATTACCACCAAACTCATTCACGCGGGCATTGTTGTTTATGATGTTTTTATTATTGTAAGCATCAAAGTAACTGTATCTTTTATCGTCGAGTACAACATCATCCATCTTTTTCCATTGGTAAACATTTAGCCAAACATCGGCATGTTGTGCCTGTTTTAATACATTTTCAAATGTAAGAGGCAGGCTACCTGTTGCGCTATCATTATTCCATAAGTAATTTCCACCGGCATCATTGATGAGTTGCGCCATATAACTTTTGCCGCCGGGCACGTACCATGCATCGCTTAATTTTGTGCCAACTAGCACACTCGGTTTTGTTTGAACGGTGTCTTTTAATTTGCTTAACCGCAGGTAATTTGCTTTTAATTCATTGAAAAAATCATTCGCATTTTTCTCTTCATTAAATAAGGCTGCCATTAATTTTATCCACTCAGCGCGGCCCAGTGGTGAAGTCTCCAAATGATCTATTACTAAAACTGGTTTAATATTTAATTCATTTAGTTTAGCGCTGCCAGATAGGCCTTGTTCCCAGTAGGTAAAAACAACATCAGGTGAAAGGGCGGCTAATTTTTCGAAGTTGATGGAGTTGTTACTGCCTATTTCACTTACTTTATTTTTAACAAGGGCTTCCTTAATGGTTTTATCGTAAATATATTGACTGTTGTCAACCGCACAAAGTCTATCAAGTAATTGTAATTGCGAAAGGTATGACACATAAATAGTGGATAAGCAGGCGATTTTTTTTAGCGGCACTCTTATGATCTCCGCATGCTTGTACTCATCCGGTATTGATGCGTTGTGCCGGATCAATACAAACGTATTGAGGGTGTCTTTTCTATGATCGTCTTTATAAATATGTACAAGCTTTAAGTCATTTTTGTATTCAATGCTAAAATGCTGAGAATATTCTATTGTTGTGGTATCAAAAGTCCGGATGATGTCACTTTCGATTGTAGTTTCCTTATGTGGCTGTTTACAGGAAAATAAAATTACAATAGTAAAAAAAATAACTAACGGAAGCCTTTTCATAAGGCTAAGATATAATTTCTTTCGTATTTATCGTTGAAACTTCTAACTTCTGAATCCCAACTTCTAGCTTCCCACTTCTAACGTCCTTGTTACCTCCTCATCTGTCTTGTGTCCTTGGTAAAAAGAAAGTAGTTTTCTTATGACTCCCTCTACAACTGCGTCAGGGCAGGATGCGCCACTGGTGATAATGATATTGGCAGGATTTGTTTGCGGTAAATAATTTTCTGTAGTAAGGTGTTCCTGTTTATGATAGTTAAAATGTTTTATTGTATTCGGAGAAACAATTTCTTCAGCCGAAGAAATAAAATAGGTTGGTAATTTTTCTTCGCACAATTCCACCAAGTGTGACGTGTTGGAACTGTTATAGCCTCCAACTACAATGGCGATATCTGCATTGCTTTTCAATAATGCGTAAGTGGCTTCCTGGTTTTCGTTGGTGGCGTAACACAAGGTGTCTCTTGTATCAGCAAAATGTTCTTTCAAAGAAGTCTCGCCATATTTTTGGATCATTATGTTTTTAAAATGATCGGCAATAGCTTGTGTCTCGGTAGCAAGCATGGTAGTTTGATTGATCACACCAACGCTGTTAAAATGTTTTAATGGATCAAAACCTGCGGAATGCCTGTTGCTAAATAATTTGTTATACTCATCAATACTTAGTTTGCCCAATATAAAATCACCAAGTTTTTTTGCTTCATCCATATTTTTTATGATAATGGATGGAGCATGCGTTTCACTTCTTGAAAAAGTGGCTCGCGTTTCTTCATGATCGTGCTTGCCGTGAATGATAATGGTGTAATTATCTCCGCCTATTTTTTCTGATTTTTTCCAAACTCTTTCTACAAAGGGGCAGGTGGTATTGTATTTATATAATTCAACTCCGATCGCTTTTAATTTTTCTTCAATTACAAGTGTGGTTCCGAATGCTGGAATAATTACAATATCTTCTTTTTTTATTTTTTCCCAGGGAGTGATTGTATTTCCTGCGGTATCCATAATAAATTTTACTCCATAACTTTCAAGGTCGCTATTCACTCTGGGGTTATGGATCATCTGGCTGATGAGATAAATATTTTTTCCCGGGTTTTCCTGAACTGCTTTAAAGGAAATTTCAATGGCATTCTCAACACCATAACAAAAACCAAAATGGCGGGCCATGTAAAAACGTACTGGTCCAAAATCCAAAAGGGTAGGAGTGAAGTCTTTTTTCTTTGGATCGCTGAGTTTACGTATCTCTTTTATTTTTGAGATAAGCGGACTGCGGTAAAAATCAGGTATTTGAAAAGTTTTCAATATACAAAGTTACGAAAAAAGAGAAGTTAGAGGTTAGATTTTAGAAGTGAAATTTTAGACGATGCCTGTCTGTTCGAGTTTTTCCTGAAGGGAAAAGTATCTAGAACTGACAGCTTAATATCAATCACTTCTCGATAAATTCAGACTATAAACGTCTGAACACTCGAAGTGACATTATCCTACTTCTTCTCAAGCTCTCTTAATTCGGTTATAAATACATAGTTCCTCCTTAAATCAACCAATTTAGGCCATTGATTATTTTTCTGTTACTTTTTTGAACTGCCGGCGTTATTATTATAAAACAGATAAGTTTGTGGTAGTTACAAATCAAATAACCAAAATGCCCGGTATGCAAATTTCTTACGGACAAAAAGTATCTCAAAAGGATATGTTGGAAGAATTTGCAATCATTAATCGGGCTAAGCAGGATCCTGCACAATTCAAACCTTTGTATGAAAAATATTATGAGTCGATATATAGGTTTATATATAACAGAATAGAAGATGAGGATCAGGCACATGATATTACGGCCGATGTTTTTTTTAAAGCCATTACAAAATTATCCACTTATAAATATCAGCAGCTTCCTTTTTCTTCGTGGTTATATAGGATAGCAAGAAATGAGTTGATTGATTCCCTTAGGAAAAATAAGAGAAGCTGGGTAGTGAGTATTAATTCGGTCAAGCTCAATAATATGATGGACGAAATTGAAGTTGATCATAATGAAAAACATCACTCGAGACTGGTTGGTTTGATCGCAGGGTTAGAAGGAGATGATTTGTTCCTTATAGAGATGCGTTTTTTTGACAAGAAATCATTTAAAGAAATATCAGAAATATTATCTGTAACAGAGGCCGGCATAAAAATGAGATTGTACAGGTTGTTGGAAAAGATGAAAACTCAATTGTTAAGCTAAACACATTCGCTATGGAAAATAAAAAAATAATAATAGACAGGATCGAACCGAATTCCGCTGCAATAAGATCCGGTATGGATTTTAATAAAGTAATAGATCGTGTTGCTATGCCTGGAAAACCTTGGTATACAACAAAGAAGATATTCCTTGCAGGAGTAGCTGTGGTTGTAATAGCTGTTATAATGGTTGTGGTTTCATTATTATCAGAAAAAACTGTTGTTGTAACAAGGCCGACTAAACAAACCAATGAAGCGCTGAAAGCATTGTCTATAAATAAAAATCAAGAGGCGGTTGCAAAGAAAAATAATAATGAAGTAAAAAAAGATATTGGTCTTGCTGCTGCTGGAGCTGCGGGTCTTACAGCTTTTACGAGATCCAATACCGCAGGTAATTCCGCTATGAGAAACAATGCCGATCAACTTTTATTAAAAGAATACTATGAAAAGCAGTCGGTTAAAACTCAGCTGTTTTCAATTGATCAATCTCGTGATACCATTATAACCGGAGAGCAGGGGACGCGTTTAGCGATAAAGGCCAATTGTTTTGTTGATAGGGATAATAAAGCTGTACAAGGAATTGTAAATATAAAATTAAAGGAGTGTTATAGCATTGATGATATGCTGAAGGAAAATTTGAGTACGCTGGCGAATGATAAAGTGCTGGAGAGTGGAGGAATGATCTATTTGGCTGCAGAAAGTGCTGGAAAAGAATTGCAACTAAAGAAATATACGGAAATAGAAATGTCTAATCCGTCTTCTGAAATTATGCAGGATACAAGCATGATTGTTTTTTATGGAGAAAAAGACAGAATGGGAGAAATGAACTGGGTTGCCGATAATTATTCAAGAATGGCATATCCTGTTGCAACGCTGATAGAAGGTAAATATCATGACACACTATCGATAGAATATTTTGCAAAAGAATTTAGATTTAATAAGGCAGATATGATAAAGGTTGCGACTGACTCTGTTGTAATGGATTGGAAAGTCTCATTTAATGAAATGAGAAAACCTATTGGCTCCTCCGTGGGAAAGAAAGAGGAGGGGTTTCCTGAATTTATGCAGTTGTTTAAGGAGGGCAATGTTCCATCAATAGCGGCCGCTTCCTGGTCTACTCCTTTTCGCTTCAGAGTGATAGATAAAGAAAGTTATGATGAATACCTTGAACGATATAAAGAGTATTTAAAATTAGAAGACCTTTCCAAAGGCAATTATACTATGAAGGATGGCAAGCGTGTGTTTTATGCAAGACCAAATGCGCCTTTTTTCATTGGGAAAGTAGGGTGGATCAATTGCGATAAGTATAAAGGCCCAATGGTAACAGTAAATAATATTGCTGTGAAAATGAATTCGGAAAAAAATGAAAAAGTTAAATTGGTATTTAAAAATGGGAATAGACCTTCGATAATTAAACCAAGGAAAGAGGGCGAGCTATGGTTATTTCCTAATATACCTATCAAAGAGGAAGTAACAATTATTGGTACTTATTCAAAGAACGGAAAAATATATACATCCAGAAAAGTATTTAAGGTGGACCGTATGGAGTTTATTCATGAACTGGAATATAGTGTAGCAAAGGAAAGAACTTAAGAAGTATAATTTGAGAACTATTTCTTAATCAACCCTTCCAACTCTTTTATAAAAATGTCATCTACGGCCTGTCCCTTCTTTTTCGCATACTGCGCGTCTTTCAGCGCATCGGCATAGCGGCCAATGGATTTGAGAGCAACAGCGCGGTTCATGTATGAATTGTATGATTCGGGTTTTAACTGAATTGCTTTGTTAAAATCTTCCAATGCTTTGGGGACATTGCCGGATAGGCTATATGCAATACCTCTGTTACTGTATGCCTCTGCATAATCGGGCTTCAATGAAATTACTTTATCAAAATCGGCTATTGATTGCGGAAGCATATTGCTTCTTCCATATGATTCGCCGCGTGAGTAATAAGCATCAATATTGTTAGGGTCAATATTTATGATGGTAGTAAAATCAGTAATTGCCTCAGGATATTTATTCAACGCTTTATAACAATTTGCCCGGTTGTTATACGCGCTTATGTATTTTGGATTCATTTTTATTTCCGCGCTAAAATCAATTATCGCCTCTTCAAACATGTTTAGCTTTTGTAACGTGATTCCCCGGTTCTGGTGGCCGTTAGGGTAGCGAGGTTTTAACTTTAACACATTATTAAAATCCTGTAATGCTTCTTTATGTTTTTCTTCTTTTGCCAGGGCCGCACCTCGGTTGTTGTAAATAATAGCTGCCGGATATTTATCAAGTGATGAATTGTAAAGAGTAATGCTGTCTTTCCATTTGGCGGCTCGCATAAAAGAAAGTGATCCCAGTATCAAAATAATTCCTATACCTGCTGTTTTTATTATACTACTTTGTTTCTTGCGTTTTTCTAAGACCCTATTGTAATAATGTGCGGCTATAAAAAACAGGCCAATAAATGGAATATAAGTGTACCTGTCGGCCATTACGGCATCACCTACTGGTATCAGTTGCAATACAAGGGCTATGGTCAATAAAAAGAAAAATACTCCGAAAATTATTTCTCTTGAGGGGAGTTCTAAAAATAGAATGTTAAAAACAATCTAATAAAATCGTATCTAAGCATTTAAATTATGGAATTATTTTATTTCTATTTGCAGAATGAAATCAAGTAAAACACAAGC
>Ga0163149_10003096_pt1 | contig 19251 bp, 15 predicted proteins | sample OliLakLV19MP5G1_FD_148604 | JGI IMG/M metagenome (GOLD analysis project Ga0163149, IMG submission 148604) | Freshwater microbial mat bacterial communities from Lake Vanda, McMurdo Dry Valleys, Antarctica - Oligotrophic Lake LV.19.MP5.G1 | ecosystem: Environmental > Aquatic > Freshwater > Lake >...
GTAGAGAAGTCTAATAAGATTCGGGTTAAACCAATTTGTTCAGGACTTAAATATTTTGGAAAAAAAAACAGAAGATTTAATGCCCCAAGAAAAAAGCCTAAATAAATAATTATTGTTGACTGGATTCCTTGTTTTTTTATAATTCCCATATATTGCTAAAAATACTTATAAAGGTATTATCTTTAGCATTTTAGCTGTATAATTTGTTGTAACAGGGCTTGATAATGAAAAAAAGAAAAATATTAATAGTTGTTGGTACCCGGCCAAACATAATAAAGGTTACCCAGTTTAAAAAAAATCAACTTCGTTATCCTAACCTGGAGTTTAAAATTGTTCATACAGGTCAGCATTATAACGAAGAGATGTCAACTTTATTTTTCAAGCAACTAAGAGTTGAGCCTGATTTTTTCTTAAATATATCTAAGTCTTCCGCAAATAATCAGATTGCACAGATTTTAATTGGTTTAGAGAACGTGTGCAAAGAATATGCTCCTGATTATATAATGGCTGTTGGAGATGTAAATTCAACCCTTGCAGCAGCTTTAACAGCCAATAAGCTTAATATCGGTCTTATGCACCTAGAATCTGGATTACGTAGTTTTGATCGTTCTATGCCGGAAGAAATTAATCGAATTATAACTGACGAATTAAGTAATGTTTATTTTGTGACGGAACAGAGTGGGTATGATAATCTGATTAAGGAAAATAGACCTGCAAAAAATATTTTTATGGTGGGTAACACAATGATTGACACTCTGGTTGCGTTTGATTCAGAAATTAAAACATCCGGCATTTTAAATGATTTAAATTTAGTAGGATATGATTACGTAGTTGCAACAATGCATAGGCCTTCTAATGTTGATTCGATGGAAGGGCTTGATAGAATAGTCGCACTTTTGAATTATTTTTCGAAAGACTTTAAAGTGGTTTTTCCGGTACATCCCCGAACTTTAAAAAGGCTAAAAGAATTTGATCTGTTTGAACAACTTAATACAAATAAAAGTATAGTTTTATCTGAACCCAAAGATTATTTTTCCTTTCAACATCTCGTTGCTAATTGTGCTTTTGTAATTACAGACAGCGGTGGAATTCAGGAAGAAACAACATTTAGAAAAATACCTTGCTTTACAATTCGTCCCAATACCGAAAGACCGGTTACAATTGTTGAAGGGACAAACGTATTAATTCCATCAGACGATGTAGATACAATCATTAAAAGTATATCAGAAAACCTGAATAAGAAGAAAGGAAAAATACCTGTTTTATGGGATGGAAAAGCTACCGAAAGAATTGTTGATATTATAGGACGAGAACTTTAAGTATTACGTTATTCGGAGTATCCGGAAAGTTTAAATTAACAATGTTGACTCAATGAAAGTGATGTTTATTTTTGGTGGAGTACCGCATTATCATAATTATCTGCTAAATCAATTAAACAATTTTGAAAATATTGAGGTTGTTGTTGTAATACCTGGCCATGGAGACAAAACATTGGGAAAAAATGTTTATCAAACTCTGGAAGGAATTAATTTTAAGGTAATTCAACTCGAAGAACACAAAACATATTACGGAAAGTTTTTTTTAAAAAAATTTAAATCCGTTTTGAAAAAAGAAAATCCCGATATTATTGTTGCTGGTTGGCCGTATATACTTTCGTTTGCTTTTTATCCATTCCTTTTATTAACCTGCAGACAATTAGGAGTTAAACTCATAAATAAAGAAATCCCTTTTCTTGTCCCAAAGTTTGATCAGGCGAAGGCGTATTATATGGAGACTATTGGCTATGATGAAGATATGGTTCCATATAAATACACCTATTTAAAAGGTTTATTTTTGACTTACACAAGAAAATATTTTTATAGTCTGATGGCAGCTCATGTTTGTTATACGGAAGAGGGTGTGGAGATAATTGGAAGTTATGGAGTAGACAAAAAAAAAATATTTGTTACATATAACTCTCCGGATACAGATGCTTTGCTAAAAATTGAAGAGAAAATTAAATTAATGGGGGCTGTATTGAGTGAAAACAAATATAGGATTGTTCATGTTGGCAGACTTGTTAAGTGGAAACGAGTCGATTTATTAATTGAGGCTATTTCCTCTTTAATTAGTAAATTCCCATCTATTGAATTATTAGTAATTGGGTCCGGGCCTGAAAAAAACAACTTAAAAGAAATGGCTGCTAATTATCATGTTGAATCAAATGTGGTATTTACGGAAGGAATATATGATAATGAAATTCTGGGAAAATATTTAAAAGCCTCATCAATATATGTACTAGCCGGAATGGGAGGGCTTTCTGTTAATGAGGCTATGTGTTTTGGCAAACCGATAATTTGTTCAGTATGCGATGGAACCGAAAAAAAATTAGTTGTTAATAATTATAATGGTTTTTATTTTAAGAATGGGGATGTGCGCGATCTTGCATCTAAAATAGATATATTATTGTCAGACACGAATCTCGTGAAACAATTTGGAGAAAATTCCCGAAAAATTATTGAAGAGCAGGTTAATTCTCAAATTGTTATTTCGCGTTACCTGGATGCTTTTAACTTTGTATATGACTCCAATAAATAAATAGGAGTGGTCCCTTGAATTTTTAGTTATGTTACATATCATATCGAGAATTTTTAAAGTAATACGAAAAAAGGATTTTTTTTTCTATCCTCAACATTCCTGTCCAAAATTAAATTTGGGAAATATCGGAGCTAATTGGGTTGTTGCTCCCGATAAACTTAATAGTAAAAGTATTGTTTATTCTTTTGGTGTTGGCACTGATGTTTCCTTTGATCTTTCGCTCATTCAAAAATTCAACTTAACTGTTCATGCGTTTGATCCAACTCCTAAGTCAATTGAATGGGTGAAAAAACAAAATGTCCCTTCGCAATTTGTTTTACATGAATACGGTTTAGCAAATTATGATGGAAAGGCGTTGTTTAATCCTCCTTCAAATCCCGATCACGTTTCACACTCTATTGTACAGGCATTTGCAAGCACCAATAATAATTTTGAAGTAGACGTGTATAAATTAAAAACAATAATGGAAAAGTTGGGCCATCAACAAATTGATTTACTGAAGATGGATATTGAAGGCTCTGAATATGATGTGATTGATGATATTATTAATTCTAAAATTAATATTTCCCAGATCCTGATTGAATTTCATCATCGTTTTGAATCCGTTACTGTTAAAAAATCAAAAGATGCGATTAAAAAATTAAATTTACAGGGATACAAGGTTTTTGATGTATCCCCAACAGGAGAGGAATTTTCATTTATTCTTGTCAATGAAAAAGTTAGTTAGTATTTATAAGAAAGAGCAGTTTAAGCCATCTTTACTTGGGTTATTTATTAATCCTTTTTACTTTGTTAGGCTTAGTATTTACAAAGGGATTAAACGTAATGCCGGTTACCTGGCAGGGGAGCTGCTTGATTTTGGTTGTGGTAGTAAAGCTTACAAGGATCTATTTACTGTTAAAAAATACATTGGTCTTGATGTTGAGCAAAGTGGACATCCGCACACACAGGAATCTATAGATGTATTTTATGATGGCAGGGATATTCCATTCCCAGATGCTTCATTTGATAGCTGTTTTAGTTCTCAGGTTTTTGAACATGTTTTTGACCTGGAATATTCTTTGAAGGAAATAAACAGAATATTAAAGCCCGGAGGCAAATGTCTTTTTGTTGTTCCTTTTGTATGGGACGAACATGAAATTCCCTATGATTTTGCCAGGTATTCATCCTTTGGTCTTAAATATCTGCTGGAAAAACACAATTTTGCAATTACCAAACATGAGAAGGATTCTCATTTTTTTGAGGTGTTGATTCAGTTATGGTGCTTGTATATTTATAATTTGTTCCATACAAAAAGCAATAATCTGAATTTATTATTCACCCTAATATTCATTTCTCCTTTTAATATTTTGGGAAAATTATTGAGCTTCATTGCACCCAGGAACATGGGCTTATATCATAACAATATATTTTTGGTTGAAAAAAAATCATGAAGGTAACCTTGGTTAATTCTTCTGATACGATAGGTGGAGCAGCCATTGCCTGTAAAAGACTTTTTTATGCTTTGAAAGGATATGGGGTTAATGCAAATTTACTTGTTGAAGATAAAATATCATCTAATGAAAATGCCGTTGGCGTAAATAAAAATTTTATCGAAAAGAAATGGAGTTTCTTGAAATTTGCTTTGGAATATTTGTTCTTTAATAAGTTTATTAAATCACCTCAGGAAGAAAGTGCATTTGCTCCGGCCTGGTTCGGGCATGATATTTCAACGGAGAAATTAATTATTGAAAGTGATATTATTAATTTGCATTGGATTAACAATAGCTTTTTAAATATTAATTCACTAAACAATATTTTTAAATTAAATAAACCTGTGGTGTGGCATTTGCATGATATGTGGGCCTTTACAGGTGGATGCCATTATTCTGAGTCGTGTAACAATTACATTGAAAGCTGTGGCAATTGTTTTTTTCTGAAGAATGCTAATCAAAATGATCTGTCACATAAGTTGTGGAATCAAAAAAAAGAAGTATACAATAGTTCCAGTCTTACAATAGTTACACCAAGCAGATGGCTGGCAGATTTAGCGGGTAAAAGCAGCTTGTTAAGAACTTTTGACATCAGAGTAATTCCAAATGCGATAGATACAGAAGTATTTAAACCTTTCCCAAAAGGATCTTCCAAAGAGAAATTAGGCTTAAATAAGAACAAGCGATATCTGCTTTTTGCTGCAATGAATTTAGCTCATAAGCGAAAGGGGTTTGAATATCTTGTTAAAGCAATTCAATTGTTCAGGGAAAATAATCAGGATGTGCAAAACGTTGAGATGATCATAATTGGAAAAGCTGAAGAACACCTCAGAAATATTTTTCCTTACCCCGTACATTTTATGGGCTTTGTTAAAGAGGAGCAAAGAATGATCGATATATATAATGCTGCAGATGTGTATATTAATCCATCATTACAAGATAATTTGCCAAATACCATTATGGAATCTCTTGCATGCGGAACACCGGTGGTGGCCTTTAATACAGGTGGTATACCCGAAATGGTAGATCATTGTAAAAATGGTTTTATTGCAGGTAGTAAATCTGTAAATGAACTTGCGGAAGGAATCAAATATGTTTTAACGTCAAACTATGAAGATCTATCCGGCAATTCGCGCAGGAAAGCAGTGGAGAATTATGCTTTTTCAGTCATCTCGAAAAAATATTCGGAGTTATTTGAATCTTTGATAAAGTAATTGAATGAGCGAATCGGGTCCAATACTTTCTATTATCACCGTTGTTTACAACGGAGAAGAATTTATTGAGAGAACGATTAAAAGTGTTGCCGCTCAATCTTTTAAAAAATACGAATACTTAATTATAGATGGGGCATCGAAAGACAACACACTGAAAATAATTGAAAAGTATTCTAATGTTGTTTCCAAATTTATTTCAGAACCCGATAAGGGTATTTATGATGCTATGAATAAAGGCCTGTCAATGGCTAGTAGTGAGTATGTGCTTTTTTTAAATGCAGGAGATACCTTGCACAGCGAATCAACACTGTCCTCCATTTTATGGGACAAGAACGCTGATGTTTATTACGGGCGTACATATTTGGTGAATGATAAAGGATGTGTTTTAGGTGAGTCTAGGTTGATCCCACCCAAAAATTTATCCTGGAAAAAATTAAAATTAGGAATGCTCGTTTGTCATCAATCTTTTATTGTTAGAAAAGAAGTAGCAACAAATTACGACTTAAAATATAAAATTGTCTCTGACTATGATTGGATGATCAGGTGTCTTAAAGCGTCGGGAAATATTTTTAATACAGAATTATTTATATCGGACTTTTTGGAAGGAGGTTTTTCAAGACAAAATGAGCGCAAGGCATGGAAAGAAAGGTTCGTTGTAATGAAAAAGTATTATGGGGTTTTAATCACTATTCTTTGTCATGTTATTATTGTCTTCAGATTTTTTTACATCAAAGTGAAAAAGAAAAAAAGAACAGGCTCGTTAAAGGAGGTGATGGAAGAAAAAAAAGAAAATTACTTTCCCTAAGAAATTATCTTTCCTGTAAAAGAAGGTATTTGTTCAACAAATTTAATTCGTCTCGAAATAATTTTACGATCAAACGTCCGGAAGCCTGCCTGAGTAATGACCATCCTTAATGAGCTCCGTTATATCAACCTCGCGTTATTAAAATGCCCTGCTTACTCCTATAACCCATCTGAAGGCAACATAGTCAGTTTCAACATTTGGTATCCTATTGAGGAAAAAAGGAACATCAAAACGGATAGTTAACGGGTTCACAGTTTGAAGTATTCCCCAGCGTTGAATAGTAAGTGCCGCACCAAGTCCTGCATCAATTCTTGGTTCTGAAAGCAACAATTTTTCGGTAGAAAGGTTGTAATTTATAATTCTCGCATCTCCGAAAAGATAGGTTGCCAATTTGAAATTATTTTTCAGGAATTTGTTTTTAATTTTTACCAGTTCCTGGAATTCAAGTTCCACATTTATTGCAGCGCCTGAAGTTCCTTTGTAAGTGATTCTTGTATTTCCATTCGCATCCAGTTCTGGCAATAAATAACCTGAGTACCCTCTTAGGTTTAGACCTCCACCGGCGTGAAAATTATTTACACCCGCACCAAAGGTTGCCCAATCTGTTGGAAAGAATCCTTGTGATCTTGTGTATTTGTTGTCCATCATTTCTTCAGGATTAGCTCCTGCGGCGAACAATGACGATTCACTTGCCCATTTGCTTCCAAGTCCGTACTGTATATAGGTTCGCGTGTTAATGTTTATTTTACCAAGATCATTTTTATTAACCGCAGATAGACTAGCAAATGAATAATCGTAATCCTGGGTCAGTGTTGCCGAACGTAATTTAAAATCTATATCGCCTTTTCCTTTTTTGTAATTGTACAAATGCTCAAAACCAACGGTCAATGTATTGTTTTGTTTTTTTAATTGCCATTCTTTAGGGTAGAGCAGGTAGGTAAGATCATTACTGTTATTTCTATACATGCACTTTGCTTCAATATAAAGGCGGTTGTCTAATGAAGCGTCTCTTTTTTCGAAACCAGCGAGGTAACTGTTTAGCCCGTCTAAGATCTTTACAGAAAAATATACGTCAGAATTTTTACTGAATTTATTTGTAGGAGTTTTGTAATTAACTCTTAAAGAAACGTTGTCGAACCTATTTATCCGTGCGGTTGTATCCAGCCCGCTTTGAGCAAGCCCTGTGTTGAACCATAATGTGGCATCGAAGAATTTAAAGTAATTCATATAACCTCCATTCATATGAATTCCAGTTTTAACTCCGTCATATCCGTTGTACCAGATATCAGGTCTTACTTTTATTTCATATTTGGTCCAACTTGGCGGATTGTAAATTTTAGAATCCAGCGTATAGTCTATTTTATTCTTTTTAGAATTGTTGAGCATATTAACATCGGCCAGGCGCTGTGTTGGGTCAATGATCACATCCTTTACTCCACCTGGAATAATAATGGTTGCGGTGTAAGTAGGTTTGAGTTTGTCCCAGCCTATCCAACGTGGTAAAATGGTGGCCTTAGTTGATTTTTCAAACCAATTATTGGGAATATAAAAATCATGTTTGCTGCTATCTTTAGATATAACGGTAAAATCAATTGGCATCTGCATACGGCCAATACGCTTGAATTTAACTTTATAAGTATCCTTTTCTTTGGTTTTCTTTATTGAAGCGATCTTGTAGTCAATCGTTTTAGACGTTTCGAACCATTCATCAAAGAACCAGTTGAGATCAACTTTGGTATAACTTATGATGGAGTTCCTGAAATCTTCCATATAAGGGTGACATATTTTCCATTGATCAAAATAATGTTTCATGGCGTTTGTAAAAAGAGAATCTCCCAATGTATACTGTAAATTATAAAGCATGGTCGCAGTTTTCATATAAACCTGTCGGTAGCCCCCACCATGTCTTAAAGCGCCCCCAAATCCATCCGAATGAGTGTTTAGGGTTGTTTCATCACCATGAGCTGCATCGAAAATATATCCATTATAGACTTCGGAAAAAACGACATTGTCAGGGGTACGATATTTGGCAACATAATCCGATTTTGGTTTGCCGGTTACTCTGTATTTTCCATCAATTTTAGTTACGGCCCATGATTCAATAAATTGAGTAAAACCTTCATCTAGTGCCGCCCTGTATGTTTCGTTGCTTCCGATCATTCCAAAGAACCAGTTATGGCCAATTTCATGTGCAAGTAGGTCGCGATAATCCGGGTCAAGTCCGCCATCTAATGTCAACATTGGATATTCCATTCCATCGCGCGCATCTGCAACTACCATTTTAGGATAAGCATACATACCAAAGTCGGTTGAATAGATCTCAATTATTTTAGCCGTATATGATGCGGCATTTTGCCAGCGCGATGCGTGTGGTTCCTGCACAACAGCAATGCAGCGTATGCCGTTCCATGTTGCTTCACCAATTCTATAAGTGGGATCAGCTGTAAAAGCAAAATCATGAACATTCTCTGCATGATATTTCCAGGTCTTTTTTGTTCCATCAGGTGTAATAATTATTGATGGGGATTCTTCTAAAGGTTTAGTAGCGAAATTTTTTACATCTAATTTTTTTCGAAGATCATCAGGTAATACTTCACTCTCATTTTGTAATACTCCGGTTGCTTCAACAATATAATTATTTGCGAAGGTCAGTTCAACATCATACGAACCATAATCACCATAGAACTCTCTTGTTAAATGCTGATCGGTATCCCATCCTAATTTCCTATCGTATACAGAGATCCTTGGGTACCAATGTACACCGTCAAAATGTTTTGTACCATACGAATTGAAAGTTTTCATTCTTCTGCGGATGCTTCCATTATCAAAATAGGTTTTAAAGTCGATTGAAAAGGTAATCGACTCGCCGCTCTTCAATGGTTTAGGAAGGAATACTTTTAATATAGTATTGTCTACCTCTTGTTTAGGCACAACCCCGTCAATAGTCATTTTACTAATTATAGTTCCTAAACCCTGAGATTCGTATTTACCATATTTAGCCCGTACGCCGTTACGTTTATGTAGATCATCCGTATATGATCCGGGCTGAAATGCATTTTGATACAAATGGAAGTAAACGAAAGTCAATTCATCGGGTGAATTGTTCCAATAGGTAAGTTCCTGCTGCGCATCAATAATATCGGTCTTTTCATCAATACTTGCCTTTATTTTATATTGAACATCCTGTTGCCAATAACCTTCAAAAGGTTTCCTGTTTTTCCAATAGTATGGATTGTTTGCAGAGCGGTAATTGTTTTCAGTTTGTCCTGTCAAAGGAAGAACATAAATAATTGCAATGAGCAATAAGGCTGTTTTATGCATCTGGATGATATTAAAGAGTGCTAATTTACTAAAAACAAGCAATGGAATAACCTTATTTTAGTGAATCTGGGGGTAGGGGTACATCCGATTTTGCATTATGGATACTGGCGTTTAATTCGAAACCCAAAAGCAGAATAACAGAATTAAAATATATCCATAAAAGAAGTACGATAAGGGTTCCTATTGATCCGTAAAGTTTATTGTAGTTCCCAAAATGATTTACGTAAAAAGCGAATCCAATAGAGGTTATGATAGATAGGATCGTACTGAAAGTTGATCCCGCAGTAACAAATCTCCACCCAGCCTTAGATGCCGGACCAAGATAATAAATGAATGAGATGAAGGAGAAGAAGAGACCAAAGATCACGACCCAGCGCCCGAATATGATAAGGTATGATTCAAAGTTCTCAAGAAAGGATATCTTATTGAGAATTATCTCGGAAAATACCAATAGTCCAATGGCTATAACAAGAAGTATACTTAGAATTAGAACAAGGATAAAAGATATAACCCTTGTCATAACTGTCGATCTGGTTTCTACGCTATGATAACTCTGGTTAAATGCGTTTATCATGGCATTGAAACCATTCGTTGAAAAATATAATGCACCAATAAATCCGAAAGATAATAAGCCGCTGTTTTGCCTTGTTATAATTTCCTCCAGAGTATCCTGGACTGTTTTGTAGGCTGCGTTGGGAATGACTCCTTTCAGCAATAACAACAACTCTGCTTGGAAATTATCAATTGGTATATAGGGGATGAGAGTGAACAAAAAGATAACCAATGGGAAAACGGCGAGAAAAAAAGAAAAGGCCATTGATGAAGCGCGAAGTTTGATCGCGCCCTCCATTATTCCTTTTGAAAAAAAAGTAAGAACATTATACAAAGGCAGACCTTCAAAGCCGGGGATAATGAGTCTTTTAGTAAGGTTGGTAAGTAATACTACCGGTTTTAAATTAAAAATATAATTCCAAATACGGTTAATCATTTCTAACTGCTTTTAGGCTAAGGTCAAGACTTTTGACGCTATGCGTTAAAGATCCCGAAGATATGAAGTCGACCCCGGTTAAAGCGTATTTCCTGATGTTTTTTTCAGTGATATTTCCCGATGCTTCCGTTTCAAATTTTCCGTTAATTATGCGAAGTGCATTTTTGATTTGAGCAGGCTTGAAGTTGTCCAGTAAAATTCGTTGAACGCCGCCACATGCCAGCACTTCTTTAATTTCATTCAGGTTCCTGGTTTCAATTTCTATTGAAAGTTTTTTTCTTTTTTTCTTTAAGTATTCATGTGTGCTCTTAATAGCTTCTGTAATCCCACCAGCATAATCAATGTGATTATCCTTTATGAGAACCATATCGTATAATCCATAGCGATGATTTACACCACCGCCAATAGTAACGGCCCACTTTTCAAATGGCCTGAACAGGGGAGTTGTTTTCCTTGTATCTAAAACTTTTGCGTTTGTTCCCTTGCACAGTTCAACAAGTGAATGTGTTTTAGTAGCGATGCCACTCATCCTTTGCATGCAGTTTAATGCTAATCTTTCCGTTGTAAGTATGGATATACTTTTGCCTTTCACACTAAATATAACATCACCCTTTTTTACTTTTGTGCCATCTGCTATATAAGTAGTTACTTTTAATTGCTTATCGAACCGTTTAAAAATGGCAATTGCAAGTTCAACTCCTGCAATAATACCATCCTCCTTAACAAGTAGTTTTGCTTCACCTGTTTTATCAGGGTTAATGGTTGATAATGAGGTGTGATCTCCATCGCCTACATCTTCAAGTAACGATTGGTCAATAAACTTATTAAGATCGAAGCTTTTAGGAAATGAGAAGGGCATTTTGTTATTCTTTATCAGACTCAATTCGGAATTGTTGTATGACAAATTTATTATTGAGTTTTTTAATAAAGAAATATGTCCTGAATTTCCCTTTTGAAGTTTGAAGAGTACCTATAGAATACATAGAATCGTTCTTGGGTGTACTTTTGTGCGAAATGAAAAAGGATTCAACTTTGTGTTTGTTGAAAAAATCTTTGATGATCACCTCGGCCTGCGCCCTGCTGTATATCTCTTCCAGGTCAATTAATTTAAGTTCAACATTATCACCTAAAAAGCGTGACAATGTTTTAATATCACCTGACCTGATCGCATTCGCGATATCATCATTTATATCGGCGGATACATTCAGGCTGGTTAATAAAAATAAAAATATGGTCGCTATAAATTTCATCTGTTGTCTCTCTATCTTCTATTTGTAATCCTAAAACATATGGAGGATTAAGTCATCTTTATTTTTGTTGTTTCGCTCTAAGTAAATGTTATTTCATAAACAGCTGAATTACACAATAATCAAGCCAAACAGCTATAGTTTATTAAAGAACCTTACTTTTACAAAGTTATAATTTTTAATTGTGAAATAGCCATATACTTCATTACCCAAAAATATTAACAAATGAAATTGCCATCTGCCTTAGGCGGACAAACCTGCAAAAGAGATGGTGTATTCTCTGCCCGATGGCAGGCGGGCATGTGACATTCAAAAATAAAAATATCTACACATGAAATTATATCTGGTTTTTATTGGGAAAACAACTGAGAGTTACCTTCAGGAGGGAATAGAGCAGTATTATAAAAAAGTAAAAAACTATATAACACTTGAGGAGATTATTGTAGCGCCTATTAAGTTTGGTAACCTATCGAAGGAGGAACTTAAAAAAAAGGAAGGGGAAAGGTTGCTGGAAAAATTAGATTCGTTGGGCGGTAATTTCTATTTGCTGGATGAGAAAGGGAAAAAAAATACTTCCAGGGAGTTTGCAGGTTTTTTTCAAAAAAAGATGAACGAGGGGCAAAAGGCTTTAATATTAGTTATAGGAGGGGCATATGGTTTTTCTGAAGATGTTTATAAAAAGGCAAAAGGAAAGATTTCTTTATCGGACCTTACATTTTCCCACCAAATGGTACGTTTATTCCTTGCAGAGCAGGTGTACAGGGCTTTTTCGATCCTTAACAATTCTCCATATCACCACGAATGATAAGCTGTTTAATAAGATTCAACTTCACATGACAATTTCCTTATCGCCCTATTTCCCAATACCCCAATATCATCATGATTGATTTTGCTGCCACTTCCAGGCACTGAGCATCATGTCTTCAATAGAGTATTTTGGTTTCCAACCTAATTCTCTTTCTGCCAATGAGGAATCCGAGTATATTGCTGCGATATCACCGGGTCTTCTTGAGCCAATTTTATAATTAAGTTTTTGTCCGGTGGCTTTTTCAAAAGTATTAATCATTTCCAATACACTTACACCATTGCCACTTCCTAAGTTCAGGATGTTATAATTTTGATTGACATTTAAAAGATTAACCATGGCTTTAACATGCGCATCCGCAATGTCACTAACATGAATATAATCACGTATGCATGTTCCGTCTCTGGTAGGATAATCATTGCCGTTTACAATTAATTCAGGAATTTTTCCATTTGCAACTTGCGTAATTAAAGGAACAAGATTGTTTATGTTTTTTGGATTTTCTCCCAATAAGCCTGAAATGTGTGCTCCTACCGGATTAAAATATCTCAATATAATAGTCTTTAGCTTGGAATTTGCTTTTATTATCGATTCAATAATTTCTTCTCCAATTAATTTAGTGAAGCCATAGGGCGATTCTGGTTTATGAAGTTGACTTAATTCGTTAACGGGTAATTTGTCAATACTGCCATAAACAGAACATGATGATGAAAAAATGAGATTAGTTACCTGTTTTTTTTGCATGCACTCAAGAATATTCAATAGTGAATTAATATTGTTTTTGAAATAGAGAATTGGTTTTTGAACAGATTCGCCCACTGCTTTTAAGGCTGCAAAGTGAATAATTCCTATAATGCCAGGATTTTCATCGAATACTTTTTCAAGTTCTGAAGCATTGCATATATCAATATTGTAATTTTTGATATTTTTCCCGGTGATAACATTGATCCGTTCAAATGTTTCCGGGGAAGAATTGAAAAAGTTATCTATGGAAATAATATCAAATTTTTCAGAACTTAATAACTCAATGATGGTATGAGAACCAATATAGCCAGCCCCTCCCGTAACAAGAATAATTGGCTTTTTCATTAATACTTCAACCATAATGACTTACTTATAGTATAATTATATTTAAATTTGTTGCATATGTATGCATCCGTTTGGGATATACTGCTCCCACCTTTGTATTTAATTGTGATTTTTTTTATTGCCAATAATATTAAAAGAAAGTATATTAAAAATGTACCCGAATATAAGTATTTTATTCCTGGACTTTTTGCAAAAATACTTGGGGGAATAAGTTTTACCTTGGTCTACCTTTTTTATTATAAAGGAGGAGATACTTTAAACTACTATTATTCTTCCTGCTGTCTGCTTAATTTAGCCTCAAAAAATTTTACTCATTTTATAGAAGTGTTTTTTCAAGGCAATACAAATGAAAACTATTTGTATTTCGATGCGAGTACAGGTTTCCCTTGTTATTGGAATGATTACCACTCTACATTTTTAACAAGATTTATAACTCCAATAGTTTTTCTTGGAGGTCAAAGTTTTATTTCATCTGCTATAATTTTGGCTGCTTTATCATATAGTGGTATCTGGAAAATGTTTTTGTTATTCAGTAAAGAGTTTCCATTGATTAGCAAACAGATGGCAATTTCAATTTTATTTATACCCTCCGTTGTTTTTTGGGGCTCGGGCCTTATGAAAGATACCGTTACTTTATCCGCTGTGGCATGGTATATACATTCGTTTTATTATTTTGCAATCCAAAAGAAAATCTCATTAAAATATTTAGTAAGCCTTCTTGTCAGCTCCTATGTTTTGATTGCGATAAAGCCCTATATTTTTTTCGCTCTTATGCCAGGTTCAATAACATGGTTTACTGTAAGTAATGCCAGTAAAATCAATAGTAAAATTCTCAGGAGTATTGCTGTGCCTTTCTTTATTTTGGCGGGATTTGCTTTAGGTTTTTATGCATTAACAAATGCGGAAGATTTATTAGGCCAATACAAAATAGATAGTGTTTTAGATAAAGCGGCAGCGGTTCAAAAAGATCAGAAGCAAGCCTATTATGGTGGTAATTCTTTTGACATTGGAGACGTTGATCCAACATTAACGGGAGCCCTAAGCAAAACACATCTGGCCATTGCCGCCACTTTTTTCAGACCATATTTGTGGGACGTTAAAAATGGTGTAATGTTATTGTCTGCAGTGGAAAATACATATATCTTGCTTTTAACATTATTGTTACTTATTAAATTGAAAGTGATTGGTTTTGTTAGCATTATTGCTAAAAATCCATTGCTTTTTTTTTCAGTATTATTTGCTTTGTTTTTTGGTTTCTCCGTGGGGCTGGCAACTTCTAATTTTGGTTCCCTTGTGAGATTAAAAATACCATGCATTCCTTTTTTCGTAGCTAGCCTTTTCATCATAAGACATTTTTATGAATTAAAAACCAACAAAAAATTAGGTTTGTAATCAATATTATCTTTACAAAAAATAGAAAGAATGCAATATACACTACAAAAGGATGATTATGTTCACGGTGGAACTCAAAGGGACTTTTATGCGGAAGCAGATGTTGAAAGCTGTTCTTGCCCGCTATGTTCAAGTGCTGAGTTCACAAATATATATAAGGAGCGCGGAAATTTAGGTATAGTAAGGTGTAAAAATTGCGATCTTATTTATACTAATCCCAGAGCTAAAGATGCGGAAAAAAATTATTTTGGCGATACGGATGTATACTTACAGGAGGCGAGATTAATATTCAACGGTAAAAAACCTCACCACCGCGATAAAAATTATTTTTATGAAGTGGAGGAAATTAAAAAGATAAAACCCTCTGGCACTTTACTGGATATAGGGACAAATATGGGTTTCTTTTTGAGGATCGCCAAACAAGGTGGTTTTGAAGTTACCGGAGTAGAACCTTCACCCGCACTAGCTAAAATTGCTTCAGAGAAATTCGGATTAAAAATCGTTAACTCGTATTTTAACTCTTCTGATTTTTTACCTAAAAGTTATGATGTAATTACTATGATCGATGTTTTTGAGCATGTAACAAATCCTAAAGAACTTTTATCTCATGCACATAAGGTATTAAAGGATGACGGGATATTATGTATAAAAGTTCCAAATGGAAATTATAATGTTGTGAAAATGAAATTGGCAAAAATGCTGGGGCGGGAGGGGAGTCATGATTTGTTTGATTCATGCGAACATGTTGTGCATTATTCCATTGATACAATGAAAAAAATGGTGGATCAAATGGGATTCAAAGTAAAAAAAACGATTATCCCGTTGCCAATTGATGTTCCGGTTTGGGCAGGTCTTGTGGGGCATTATTATCAGTACCCATCTCCATTTATCCTGGATTGGAAAAGAAGAACATTAAGAAATATATTTTATTTCGTAGGAAAATTTCAGAAAATAGTCGGACTAAAGGTCACATTTGCTCCTGATCTTATGTTCATTATAGAAAAGAAAAATTAGAAAGAGTTATTTTTTAACGAACCTTTTAATAAATGTTTCGTCTCCGGCGGAAATGTAGAGATTATAAATTCCCTTATTGATATTGGATATGTCGGTTGTTATTAATTGAAGGCCTTCATTTATTTCGCCGGAGTAAATCAATTTTATTTTTTGTCCAATCGAGTTAAATAATATTATTTCAATATTCTGACCTTGTATTAAATTCAACGGAATTGTCAAATTGTTTTCTGCAGGATTTGGGAATACAGGATAAATTTCAAATGCGGTTCCATCCAGGCTTTTGCACATTTCATTATCAGCAGGAGCAGCATCATTTATTCCATTCGGTTGAAGCGCAGATACGCAAATAAAGTGTTTTATATCCTCCAGGAAAAATGAAGTAGAAAGGTTTAATGTTTGAACAGTGCCTCTTGGAATAAGGCCGGTCCATGCTTCTTTGATATACGTCCCATTATTCAATTGTATATAAAAATCAAGTGAAGTTACTGCAACCGTTCCTTTGTTTATAAGGGTTAATGAAATGGATAAAAAATCATTTTGTAAACTGGTGTTAATATCAAAAATAGCAACGTCTATTATGTCTGGTAAAACCTCTAAAGAGTTAAATGCAGTATCCCTACATCCAAAGTTGTTTGATCCAATAAGGGTTATTGTATAAGTGCCAATATTTAAATAAGTATTGGAAGGATTTGTTAATGTACTTTGATTTCCATCCCCAAAATCCCACATTAAAGAAGAGGAGCCGTTGCCTGTGCTTGAAAAGTTAGCATTTAATGGTGCAACGCCATCCGGAGGAGTCAAACTAAAAGAAACAATTGGGTTTGCGTGTACAACGACTGTTTGCGTAAGAGAATCTTTACATCCATCTGCCGAGGTAACAACTAATTTAATATTGTTGTTTCCTGAATTAGGAAAATAATGTAAAGGATTTTGAATGAAAGAAGTATTAGATCCGCTAAACGTCCATTTCCAATCAGTAATGCTTGCTCCTGAAATAATAGAAATATCATTGAACTGAGTGAAGGCGCTCGCGCAAGCATTTCCCGCTGTAAATTGTGCAAAAGGAGTGGGATGGACGGCAATGGTTTTAACGGTCGTATCACTACACCCATTACTTGCAGTTATAACATGTGTGACCTGATAATTTACATTTGATGAAAAAATATGTGAGGGATTTAGTAATAATGAAGTATCCGAGCCTCCAAAATTCCAGTAACTACTTTGCAGAGTTGTATTAGCTGGTAAAACAGAGCTGTCGCTGAAGTTGACAATATTGCTTTTGCAAGCTAAAGAATTACCAAAATTGGCCTTGGGAATTGGATTTACATACAAATTTTTAATGTTTGTATCCTTACAGCCATATAAATTTTGGACAATTAAACGTATTGAAAAAAGGCCGCTGTCACTGAATAAATGTTCAGGGTTTTGCAAAAAAGAAGAATCCGAGGGTCCGCTTGGTATATCTCCAAATTTCCAAGACCAGCTTTGAATTAAAGATGTAGGAGTGCTTATATCAGTAAATTCAGTAAAAGAATTTTTGCATGAATTCGACATGGAGAACTCCGCAAACGGTAATGAATAAACTTTAACTGGCTTTGTAAGCTGAGCAGAACATCCAACATCTGTTGTAACCGAAAGTGTTACATTGTAACTTCCCGAATCCGGGTAAATATAAATAGGGTTTTGATTTGTAGAAGTTGTCAAATTCCCAAAATTCCAGGCCCAATCCGTTATTATATTTCCTCCGGGTGGCATTGACATATCTATGAATCCTATAGAAGAACCAAAACATACATTTCCTGCAGAAAAATTAACCGTCGGCGCGGTACCGGCAATTGTTATATTAATTGTATCTCTTTTGCTGCATCCATTTACATTGCCTACTGTTACCCAATACGGTCCGCTATTATTTACAGCTAAGGAGTCCATAGTACTACCATCATTCCATAAATAACTTATTGTTTGAGCGTTCCCACCATGTAAATAAATAGGATTGCCTGAACATAAGACAGTATCATTGCCTAAAGAAACTATTTGTTCGTAAGTATCAAACACAATATTTGCCGTATCTGAAGATTTTAAGCATCCGTTTGTATCTGACGCAACAACCCAAACAGTGCTATTATTGGAAACTATTATTGATGATTGTGTACTTCCGGTACTCCACAAAAAATTATAATCCAATGGATCTAACCCCGGATCCCAAACAATACTGCCATTACATAATAGAGTATCTGGTAGAGAATAAAGAGTTAATGGTTGCCGGAACACATTCAATATAGCTGTATCTCTTGAAACAGAGCCAAAAACATCGGTTGCTACAACACTAATTGTATCCATTTGGTTAATAGTTATCGAATGTGCTGTAGAGCCATTCGACCATAACACACTTGAAAAATAGGGTCCAACATTTAATGTGATTGATGTATCGCAAACTGCAATGACAGGAGTTCCTAATTGAACAGGAGGAGTATATTTTTTTCGTAAATATGTTTCTATCGTATCGACCTGAAGAGGTGTCAACGCTTGGTTGTAAATAATTAATTCCGCTAAATCTCCTTGAAATATTCTATCGCTAATTCTATCGTTGCTAAAATTATCAGCTTTTGTGTTCCCCGTGGTTACCAAACTTAGAATAGAATAAGTTAATGGCAATACATTTGTAGTTCCATCAATTTGAATAGAATTTAATCGCGTTATACCGGATTGAACAAAAGAGCTGGATAAAGTATGCCATATTTCTTTATTTTGTGCGCGTACAAATTCATAAAGTGTTGTATGTCCTAAAAGCGATCTGAAGTTTGATGTCGCCAGGCTATCTTCCTTCACTATCCAAAATACAGTGCGAATGTCCGTTATTTCATTAAACTTCAAATAATCATCTGCTCCATCAAAGCGAATTATTTTATGGCCATTTAAAATGGAATTTAATACACGAGGCTGAAAACTCGAAACGGGTTGAATAATATTATTGTTATTGCCGGATAAGTCATAACATGTATCAACAAAATGGGACGCATTTTTATGCAAGCTATCCCCTGTAACCCATAATTTTAAGCCCGATATTGAGGAGGGAAGAAAAGACGTTTGAGACCTTAGCTGAAAAGATAATGAGAGAATAAACAGAATTGATAAAAAATAGCCAAGATGATTATTTCCAATCTTCATTCTTTCAAACATATATACATTTAAATAGAAATTTACCCACTTCTCCAAGATTAGGCACTTAAAAATAATTAAAATTTATGTCTTTAGCAATTTGTAAGATTAAACACAATAGAACCACTATTGCTTTTTACATGTATTTGATTAACGCATTCTTTCATT
>Ga0163149_10003100_pt1 | contig 19234 bp, 13 predicted proteins | sample OliLakLV19MP5G1_FD_148604 | JGI IMG/M metagenome (GOLD analysis project Ga0163149, IMG submission 148604) | Freshwater microbial mat bacterial communities from Lake Vanda, McMurdo Dry Valleys, Antarctica - Oligotrophic Lake LV.19.MP5.G1 | ecosystem: Environmental > Aquatic > Freshwater > Lake >...
TATTAAATAAAAAAAATGGACTAATAAGCGATATTACCAATAGCGTAAATATAGATCAGCAAAATGATCTTTGGATTGCTTTAGATAATGGAATATCAAGAATAGAAATTTCTTCTCCACTTCATTTTCTTCATGATGCTCAAGACTTAAACGGTTCAATACAAGACATTCACAAGCATAAAGGCTCACTTTATGTAGCAACATCTTTAGGCATCTACACAGCTTTTGATAGCTATTTTATGCCACTGAAAGGAATAACATCTCAAGCAAGATCTCTTCATAAATTTACAAATAAAAGAGACACGTTTTTGCTTGCTTCATCAGAAGAGGGTGTTTTTAAAATTGAAGGAACGAACGCTTCTATAATACAAGAAGGATTTTGCTATATCATTTATCAATCTAAAATAAATCCGAATAGAATATTTATTGGAATGGGCGATGGTCTATCATCCACGCGTTATGAAAATGGAAATTGGATCAACGAAGATTATTTTAAAGGAATAGATAAAGAGATAAGGAGTATTGCAGAAGATAACGCAGGTCGTCTATGGCTGGGAACTCCATTTGAAGGGCTGGTAAAAATAGATTTTACGAAACAAAAAAACGCAAAGGACACGCTCATTACTTCATGGGGAGATAATTACAAGATCCAATATTACGACACAACCAAGGGTCTGCCGGATATGAAGTACAATATTCCGTATAACTTTAAAGACAATATCGTCTTCGCTACACTCAAAGGCCTTTTTGAATTCAATGAGAAATCCTCTTCTTTTTATCCTTCCTCTATATTACCTGCTGAATTGAAACAAAGTCAGATATACCGTTTTTCGCTAAAGGACAGTTCAACGATTTTGATGGTTACCGTTACCCCTTCAGGTTTAAAAGAAACCGGAATTGCTCATTTACAAAAGGATAATTCTTATTCCTGGTTTTCAAAACCTTTTGGCAAGATACGTGAAAGTGAGATCCATGCTATTTTTCCTGATGAGAATGGAATCACCTGGCTGGGAGGACCTGACGGGCTTCTACGATATGATGCAAATGTGAAAAAAGATTTTTCTCAACTATTTTACGCGCACATTCGAAAAGTAAAGATCGGGAAAGACTCGCTTTTATTCGGAGGAAATTTTTATACCACTGAAAACGGAGTCAACATACCTTCTATCACACAACCGGATTTTTTAAAACCTGAGATCAATTATACTTACAACTCCTTAACATTTGAATACTCGGCTACGAATTATGGTGATGAAAAAAATAATCTCTTCAATGTTTATCTGGAAGGCTTTGACGAAGGATGGTCGGGCTATACAAACAAAAATCTTAAAGAATATACCAACCTGAAAGAAGGCACGTATACATTTCATGTCAGATCAAAAAGCATTTATGATACGGAAAGTATAGAATCCACTTATGAGTTTACAATACTGCCTCCATGGTACAGAACCATCTGGGCTTATATTTTTTATGTTATAGCTTTCATTGGTTTGATCTATCTGATCATCCGGTTAAGTATCCGGAGACTTGTGAGAGCCAAAACACAATTGGAAAAGACCGTTAAAGAACGGACAGCAGAAGTTGTGAAACAAAAAGAAGAGATCGAAATTCAAAAACAAATTGTTGAACACAAGAACAAGGATATCACCGACAGTATCAATTATGCGCAAAGAATTCAGCGCGCTCTTCTGGCTAGTGATCAGTTACTGAAAAACAACCTGCCGGAATATTTTATTTTCTTTCAACCAAAAGACATTGTAAGCGGAGATTTTTACTGGGCATCAAAATTATCAAACGGTCAGTTTGCACTTGTAACAGCAGATAGCACTGGACATGGCGTTCCGGGAGCAATTATGAGTATGCTAAACATTTCCTGTTTGAATGAAGCTATCAATGGACAAAAATTAACAGATCCAAAAGACATCCTAAATTATACCCGTTCTAAAATCATTGAACACTTGGCAAATGATGGCAGTGCTGAAGGCGGAAAAGATGGAATGGATTGCAGCTTGATCAGCTTCGATCTTAAGGAAAATAAGCTTACTTATTCTGCCGCAAACAACCCTGTATGGATCATCAGAAACCTGTCTAACGGTGAGGCAGGCAAAGAAATCATTGAATTCAATCCGGACAAACTGCCTGTGGGGAAACACGACAATGATTCCATTTCATTTACTCAGCATATTCTGGAATTACAATCAGGTGATGTTGTTTACGCCTTGACGGATGGACTACCGGATCAGTTTGGCGGACCAAAAGGAAAAAAATTCATGTACAAGCAATTGAAAGAATTGCTTTTAAAAATTGCACATCTCCCAATGGATGAACAAAGAGAAGCACTCAAGTCTGCCTTCAATAATTGGAAAGGCGATTTAGAACAAGTTGACGATGTTTGTGTAATTGGAGTTTGTATCAAATAAATACTTCTAAATAAATTTACGGAGCGTCTCCCGATAGTTATCAGGAGAGAGCTAAGGGACTTGTTCGAAACGAAAATCGATGCATTGTTACAGAGCGTCATTGCGAGTCCCGCATTTTCGCGGGATGCGGCAATCTCTCACGATGAGGACTATAGTCACCATTAGGAAAGATTGCTTCACTTCGCTCGCAATGACGCTCTAAACAAACAACTTCTACCCTCCTGTATCTTTTCTTCTTGACGTGCATTATGAGGCAAAAATCAAGTTTTTATAAACTTAAAAAACCTCAGAAATCATGGCTTCAGCAAAAGACACCCCAAGACAAAAAATGATTGGTATGATGTACTTAGTACTTACCTGTCTTTTAGCACTAAATGTTTCCAAAGATATTTTGGATGCATTTATAGTAGTAAACAAAGGATTGGAAAACACCAATGTAAATTTTACCGACAGAAATGAAAGCCTATATTCACTCTTTGACCTCGCAAAAAGTGTAGATCCGGTAAAAGTTACACCTAACTGGAAATTGGCTCAAGATGTAAAAAAACGCTCCGTAGCATTGATCGATTTCATTGATAAACTACAAAAAGAATTGATCGCAAAAACAGAAGGAGTAGAACAAAGTGTTGCAGACACAATTCAACTGGCCAGTGTAGACAGCAAAGACAGTTACGATACTCCTACTAATATTATGATAGGCAATTCAGAAGATGGTTCTGCCGGGGCTTCACGAGAATTAAAAAACAAACTAAATGAATTCAAAAGTACATTGACGAATTACATTCTACCTGTTGACAGAACGAAAATAAAAGTCGGGATCAACACGGAAGATCCGGAACACAGCGAAGAAAATGAGAACTGGGAATTGTATAATTTTTATAACCGCCCTTTGGTTGCAAGCATAACTATTTTATCGAAATTAAAGAACGATGTAAAAAATGCAGAAGCAACAACGGTTGACTATTTATTAAAATTAGTAGATGTCGGAAACTTAAAATTTGATACTGTAGCTGCACAAGTAATACCAGAAAGTAATTACGTAATGCTCGGAGAAGAATACAAAGCAAATGTAATTTTAGCAGCATTTAACAAAACAAAAAATCCGGTAATAACAGTAGGAGATTACAATGAAGCTACTAAAACATTTAACGGAACGTCCAATGCCGTTGCTGTTGAAAAAGGATTTGGAAAATACAGTGCACCTGCAACAAAAGAGGGAATTGTAAACTATTCAGGAACGGTAAAAGTAGTTTCACCAGATGGTAAAGAACAAATATTTCCTTTCAAATCGGAATACATCGTTGCAAAACCTTCATTAACAGTAGCTGCGGAAAGTATGAATTTAGTTTACAGAGGATTACCAAACCCTATTTCTGTTTCTGTACCAGGCATTCCAAATGAGAAACTAACTGTTTCTGCTACAAATGGAGTTCTTACAAACAAAGGAAATGGTAAATATGAAGTAAAACCAAGTGGAGACGGAATAGTCACTATAAATGTAGTTGCAACTTTAGATAATGGTGAAAAAAGAAATATGGGATCTCAAACATTAAGAGTAAAAAGGATCCCAACTCCAAATGCAAAATTTGGAACTTTAATAGCTAGTGGCAGTATGGATAAAAATAAAATTATAACCAACCAAGGTTTAATTGCATATTATGTTGATTTTGGATACAGTGCAACACCAAAAGTTAAATCATTTAGGATGAGTGTCATTGGCAGTGGCAACATTGTGGAAGAGTACTCTTCAATAGACAACATGTTAACTTCTGCAATGTCAGCACGACTTCAAAAATTAAGAAAAAATGACAGAGTAATATTTGAAAGCATCGTTGGAGTTGGACCAGATGGATTGCCTGTCAATTTAAATGATTTAATGATAAGAGTAAAATAAGATCGGGTGGTAGAGCAGTTGGAACGAAGTTCTCCATGTAGCGGGAGGACTTCGTTATTTACATAGGATCCACATCAATATTAACTCTCACCGACTTATAATCACTAGTCGATTTAAACTTAACCAGCAATTCACTCAGTATTTTTTTGACTTGTCCAACAGAAGCATCTCTTTCAATTTTCAATAAAATATTTTTTCTAAATAAATTACGAACTCTCGAAACCAAAGGAAATTCGGGTCCTAAAACCCTTTTCGCAAATTGTTTTTTTAATGCATCGGCTAAATATTTGGAAGAAGCATTTACCATATCCACATCTTTATGGATCACCGTAATTTCTATTAACCGATAGTAAGGAGGATAGTTAAAATTCTTTCTGTCCAACAACTGATTTGTGTACATCGATAAATAATCATTTGCAATTACTTCCTGAATAATGCTATGCTCCGGATTTTGTGATTGGATAATTACTTTCCCGCGTTTATTTTTCCGTCCTGCCCTACCCGACACTTGTGCCATCAACTGATAACTTCTCTCAAACGATCTGAAATCAGGGAAATTCAACATACTGTCGGCATTCAATATTCCCACCATACTAACATTATCAAAATCCAATCCTTTTGTGACCATTTGTGTCCCTACAAGAATATCAATATTCCCTTCTTCAAAATCCTGTATGATGTGCTGATGCGCAAATTTACTTCTGGTGGTATCCAAATCCATACGTGCGATTCTTGCTTTCGGATAAAATATAGATAATTCCTCCTCGATTTTTTCGGTGCCAAAACCTTTCATCTTTAAATCGGTATCTCCACAAGCAGCACATTTAGTTGGCGGCTTGATTGAATAACCACAATAGTGGCAACGTAACTGATTACTTACTTTATGATAAGTTAAACTCACATCACAATTGGCACACTGTGGAACCCATGCACACATATTGCATTCGAGCTGAGGAGCAAATCCTCTTCTGTTTTGGAATAAAATAACTTGCTCCTTTTTTTCTAAAGCTAACGTAACTGTATCCAAAAGTAATGGAGAGAAATGTGACTTCATCATTTTTTTACGAGTAGCTTCTTTCACATCCGCAATTAATATTTCCGGCATTTGAATTCCGCCAAAACGTTTAGTCATTTCTGCAAAACCATATTTTCCTTCCTGTGCATTAAAATAACTTTCCAAACTAGGTGTTGCAGAACCTAATAATACTTTTGCTTTATGAATATGTGCAAGATAAATGGCCGCATCTCTAGCATTGTAACGAGGAGCGGGATCATATTGCTTAAATGAAGTGTCATGTTCTTCATCAACTATTACAAGTCCTAAATTACTAAAGGGAAGAAACAATGCTGACCGCGCTCCGATTACTAATTTAAAATTTGAAATATCCGACTTGAGATTAAGTACGTTATTCCACACTTCTACTCTTTCATTTTCATTGAACTTACTGTGATAAACACCAACCGTTTCTCCGAAATATTTTCGCAAACGATTGATGATTTGAGTTGTCAATGCAATTTCAGGCAACAAATACAAAACCTGTTTCCCTTCAGAAATGGCTTGTTCAATAAGTTTTACGTAGATTTCGGTTTTACCGGAGGAAGTAACACCATGCAACAGAACTACATCGACCTCTCCCCGGCCCTCTCCGAAGGAGAGGGAGGAATCCTCGCTTACTGGCTTTTCATCTTTGCCATTATTCTTTTGTTTTCCGAAAAATTGTGCATTAATGGATTCTAAAACTTTCTGCTGCTCTTCATTTAGATTCGAAATTTTATTCTCGTTTTCAAAACTTTTCAATCTGCCAACTTCACGCTCATACATTTCAAATGTATTTTTTTTAACCAAAGATTTCAAAGCAGCTTCTGCTCCTTCCACCATTTTTAAAATATCTAATTTTCTGACTTCAACACGATCTTTCGAATAACGCTTCGATAAAGTAACGTAAGCCATCACTACATCCAATTGCTTTGGAGCTTTTCTTTCCAATGCATCAAAAATGGTTTTTAGATTTTCTTCGTTATCGGCAAAATCACTTATCCTAACATAGCTTTCAATTTTAGGCTTGAATTTTTCTTTTAACTCTTCTTGTAAAACAACAATTCCTTTTTCTATCAAAGATTTGATTATCGGATATACGATTTTCTGCTCAATGATTCCTGAAATATCTGTAAGTGTTAAAACTTGTCGAATTTCCAGAGCATCAACAATTAAATATTCTTTATCACTTAAATCGATGTTGGCATTTTGTTCTTTATAATTCTGGTTCAATAAAATCTTCGTCTCACTCGACAATCGTAATCCTCCTGGCAATGCAGCTATCATCACTTCACCAATCGTGCACATATAATAACTACTCAACCAATCCCAAAGCTCAAATTGTTTTTGATTAACAATTGGAGAATCATCTAAAATTGAATCGATGTATTTTGCAGCGTATTGTTTAGGAGGATTTTCATGAATTTTTCGAACGAGTGCAGAATATAATTTACCTCTACCGAATTGCACCACTACTCTTTTACCTATTGCTATCGACTCATTCCACTCAAAAGGCACACGGTAAGTGTACAAATTGGGAACCGACAAAGGCAATATTACATCAACAAAATAGGTGGTGCGACTCATAGTACAAACCTACATATTTTTTCAGGGTAAGAGATTTGAAAAGAGAGAATTTTAGTAACAGATCAAGAGAGTAATTGAACCCCTTCAGGGTTCTGTTCAATCTTAGCCATATACTTTTTAGTTATTCATATTCAACCCCTTCGGGGTTGGATAAAATTTCCAAAAATAAATCTGTAGGTGTAAAAAAACACTATAAGAAAAATCATCTACGAATCATTCAATTCTGAAAGGGTTGAATATGAATAAAACAACTACTCTTTTTCGAACTGAATGTTTTTACCCCTTGTACCTCTTCGTCTGTAGCGCCTACTTTGTGTTTCTGTAATGGGTTTAAAATTTTGAACTTTAGCTGAACTAGCATCAATTACAGGATGTACATCATCAATTTTTGCCAATGTATCAATCACAAAAGGGATATGAGTAATTGGTAATTTAAATCGTATTCGTGTAAAACGCATTAACAAATTGGATTGAAAAGGATCTGTGGCAACGGCAATTTTTGTAAAACCCATTTTTTTAGCCATTTGATAAGAATAATAAATATTTTCGGTGCTGTGTTCTGCTTTGTCTTCAACAAATATTTTTTCTTTAGGAGTTCCCAATGCTTCGGCATACAACGCCATAATCTTTGCTTCGACATAAGGAGTGTAAACAGCTGCTCCAGAAAAAATCACATTTTTTGCTATTCCTTGTTTTATTAGATAGTTGGCCCAAATCACACGACCTTTCATTGCTGTACTCCACTCGGTTCCATCATAAGGACAACCAGGCACAATAATGACATCGTAAGGTTGATTTCCCAAAGCACGTTTAAATAATTTACTCGGCTGCGGACGAAAAAAAGTGCATCCACCGAAGAAGATTATTGATAAAAAAAGAAATACAATTTTAGTTCGTGGCATAGTTGATTCAATTTATTAATAAACATACGAGAAAGTAAATTGTTTTGATTTTACAGTGATAGAATATTGACCATCCGCATTAAATCGGGGTTTAATTCTTGAATGTGCTTCACTGCATTTTCAAATGGAGTGTATTCAATATTTTTATCTACAATTCCAATCATCACATTTTTTTCGCCTTTCATTAAGGCTTCTACAGCTGCAAAACCCATTCTACTACTATTTACACGATCCATAGCTGAAGGATTTCCTCCTCGCTGAATATGTCCGAGTATGGTAACGCGTGTATCATATTCGGGCAAACGTTTTTTCACTTTTTCTGCAATTGCAAATGCTCCGCCTGCTTCATCACCTTCAGCAACAACAATTATTTTCGAAGATTTATTTTTTCGTCCATTCTCCAATCTCTTTATCAATCCTTCAATATCTGTTTTTGTTTCAGGGATAAGAATACTTTCTGCTCCAACTCCAATTCCTGCACGCAAAGCTATTAATCCGGCATCGCGACCCATCACCTCAACAAAAAATAAACGATCGTGGCTTTCTGCTGTGTCACGAATTTTATCAACTGCATCTACAACTGTATTGATTGCAGTATCATAACCAATTGTAAAATCTGTCCCCACTAAATCGTTATCAATAGTACCCGGACAACCAACAAAAGGAATGTTGCACATTTTACTAAACTCCAAAGCGCCTTTAAATGAGCCATCTCCACCAATTACAATCACTCCGTCTATTTTATGTTTCTTTAAATTCTCCAATGCTTTTTTCTGTCCTTCAACAGTCATGAATTCTTTACTTCTTGCTGTCTTTAAAATTGTACCACCACGGTGAATAATATTTGCAACCGATTTGGCGTCCATCGGAATAAATTCATCTTTTATCATCCCATCATATCCATGCATAATACCAACCACTTCAATGTTGTGATAAACAGCTGTACGAACCACTGCTCGCAAACAAGCGTTCATTCCGGGTGAATCACCTCCTGATGTAAAAATTGCTATTTTTTTCATTTGTACTATTAAAATTTTTGACGCTTCTCTGGCTTCTTTGTTGGATCCTTCCAGAATAAAACAGTTGATCTGTACAAAACATTGTTAGTATCCTTTTCAATGCAAATAACAGATTTTTTTCTGACCAGATACATAAACTCTTCTCGCTCACAAGGTTTAAAAATCGTATCAAATCGCTCATTCCTGCTTTGAGTTCCAACAGCAATTAAGGTATCATTCCGCAAAGACCATTTACCCTTCCATTCAGCAGAATAGGTACAACCCGAACTCTTTGAAGCGAACGTACTGTCCGAATATATGTCTAAAGACTCGTGAGACCAGTACGACTCTTTTAATGTATAATACCCAAATTCTATTTTCGTTTTTTTTAAACTAAACGAAAACAAAATGACAACCATGGTTAAAAAAAATATTATATACTTCATCGTTAATGTGTAAACGCAGTATTCGTAAATTCGTTTTTATTCGCTATCCGTAACCTTTAACTTATGAATTTTTTTCGTTCCCTGATACATTTCAAATTTCATAAAACGACATTCTAATGGTCCGTTATACAATTGAATTTTTCTGGAGGGACGCAAACCAACATGTTTAAATGCTTCCATGTTTGAACTTAAGATCCAACAATCATAACCTGCAAAATTTTTCTTGAAAGTATCGCCCATCATTTTATAAAGCTCATCGATATTGTCTTTATCCATACGTTCACCGTAAGGTGGATTAATAACCACAACGCCTCTTCCGGCAGGAACTTCAAAATCTTTCATGTCAACATTCTTGACAGAAACAATGTCATCTACTTTTGCAAACTTTATATTTTCTTTTGCTTTTTTTGCAACGTTAGGTGAAAGTTCTCCCCCTAGAATTTTCTGTTCGTGATTGGTGATTTTATTTACAGCCGAATCAAAAATGGTGTTCCACAATTCTTCATCATAAGGCATAAATTTATTCCAGCGTTGAAAACCAAAATCTTCACGGAAATATCCAGCAGGAATATTATTTGCAATCAATGCTGCTTCAATTAAAATAGTTCCTGAACCACACATCGGATCAATAAAATTGGTTCGTTTGTCCCAACCTGTTAGCAAAACTAAACCTGCAGCCAATACTTCATTAATAGGAGCCAAGTTTGTTTTATCACGGTAACCTCTTTTGTGTAATGATTCTCCAGAGCTGTCCAAAGCAACAGTACAAGTATCTCCAACTATATGCAGGTTAATTCTAAGCGTTGGTTTATCCAAATCAACAGAAGGACGTTCGCCATGTTTTGCTCTGAACTGATCAACGATTGCATCTTTTGCTTTTTGGGAAATGTATTGTGAGTGTGTAAATAAATCGGAGCTCAAAACGGTATCAATAGCAATCGTATCTGTTACTTCCATATAGTCTTCCCAATTGATCGACTGAATTCCTACATACAAGGATTTTTCATCACTCACTTTAAATGATTTGAAGGGCACTAAAATTCTTAAAGCAACTCTGCAACAAAGATTTGCTTTATACAGAAAGCCCAGATCGCCAGTAAAACTAACAGCACGATTGTGTATTTCTACATTTTTTGCCCCCAGTCGTTGTAATTCCTGAGACAGTAATTCTTCCAAACCAAAATTGGTTTTGGCAATCATTTTTATGTCGTTATTATCCTTCATTTGTGCAAAGATAGGAATAAAATCTGCCTCACGACCTCACCTCTTCCCCTCTCCTTGCTCAAGGAGAGGGGCGGCTCCGAAACCATAATTTTGCTACAATTTACTGAACTTCCATAAAAAGTACCATTATCCCCTTTTTTTGTCCAAACGCTTATTAATATGGTCGGCCTACATTTGTATCATATTAATTCTAAATATGGAAATCATGAAGAAATTACTAATCGCATTCTTACTTTTAGCAGGCTTAAGTATGAATGGACAAACATTGACAAACCCAGGATTTGAGAGCTGGACAATCACCAATACTTATGCACCGGATACAGTACCTACTAACTGGTGGCCATTTTACTGCAATACTGTGAAACAAACGACAGATGCTTACCAAGGAACCTATGCAACAAAGATTCAAGGTTGGTTTGCTTGCGGAATTGCTCCAGGAATTATGGTAAATGGACAAGCGCCTTTAGATTATGGCAGTTTCATGGAATCGGGAACACCTTTTACTTCAAAACCTTCCACATTTTCAGGATACTATAAGTATAACGACCAAGGAAAAGGTGATTCGGCAGAAGTAACGGTGGTATTAAAACATTATAATACATTAACAATGACACGCGATACTGTTGCTTATTCGGTTAAAACATTACCAGCAACAGCAAGTTACACCATGTTTACAGTAAACATCAACGATTTAATGCCAGGAGTAACTCCTGATTCTATTATTATCATGTTTAATTCCAGCAAATATTATATGTGGAACGACTCCACAGGGGAACTGCCAAGCTTGTATATTGATAGAATAAACATGCCCGAAACCCCTATGTCGATTATAGAAAGTGAAAATCCTTTGTTGTCATCTTCCGTTTTTCCGAATCCTTTTACGGGATCCGCTTCACTGGTAATAGATGCTAATTTTGAGCAACTAGAGTCGGCAATTGTCAACATATTTGATATGTCGGGTAAAAAAGTGATGGAAATCAAAGATTTGAGGAGTAACAAGGTATTGATAGAGCAAGGCACCTTATCACAAGGCAATTATATGTATCAGGTCAATAACTCAAACACAATGCTATCACAAGGAAAATTTGTTGTTCAATAATTCTATGCTAGTAGTGTTTAGGAGCTGAAAAGCATACTAAATTTGCATTTATTGTAAAAAAGCATTCCTGAATTCGGGAATGCTTTTTTAATTTCTTAAAAAATTTGAAGTTTCTTCAAAATTCAAAATAGTCTTATAATCAAATAGTTACAACATATTTTATTTTGCATAATTTAAGCATCTCACTGAATATAGGCATTCTGTAATTGCTAGGTATCTACATCATTTGTAAAATATTAAAAATATGCTGACGAATTGTTTGATTTATTAGATAAAGTATTATTTTTGAGCATTAATTTAAAAAACACTCCATAAAACCCATAATTGAAATGAGATTGAAATTTATCACATTTAGAAGCGCCTTTTTATTTTTATCGGTTACTGCATTATTTGCAGCAGGCTGTGGTGACGGTGACGGAAAAGACCCTGATGCTTTACCTCCTATTGACAGTACTCAAACAACCATTTTGAATGTTAACGGAGAAATTTTTAGTATTCCATCGCCAATCCAAACAGCGTTCCTTATTAAAGGAAGTGGAGCAGCATACAGCAAAGAGATTCTTAACCCATCTAACAAAGCATCTGATTATTCAACTAACTTTTCAAAAGCGTTGAACTTGGGTATTTATGGTGCAGATTTAGGTTACGTAACCATATATGATCAAAATCAGGATGCAATCGGATACTTAAACGCTGCAAAAAAATTGGCAGATGAATTAGGTGTTTCAGGAGCTTTTGATGCAAATACAATCGAGCGTTTTGCTAAAAATTTAGGAAATAAAGATTCTATGTTGGTATTGGTTGGTGTTGCTTACCGTTCAAGTGATGCCTATTTAAAAAACAACGACCGTAGCGATGTGAGTGGATTAGTACTTGCTGGTGGATGGTTAGAAAGTTTACATTTTGCAACAAATGTTTACAAAACCAAACCAAACGAAGATGTTAAACGCAGAATTGCTGAACAGAAAACTTCTTTGCAAAGTTTGATTAAATTATTGACTCAATTTTACAGTCAACCTGAATATACAGAGTTCATTGATAATTTAAATGACCTTTCAACTGTTTTTGATGGTGTAGAGTTTAAATACACTTACGAAAAACCGACTACTGATGCTGACAAGAAAATGACAACCATCACTAGTAAATCAGAAGTTAACATTACTCCTGAACAAATTGAGTCAATCACTCAAAAAGTAAAATCAATTAGAAGTCAAATTGTAGGATAATTTCGATTCAGTTATACAACTACTCAATCGTTCAATAAAAATTTATAACAGAAATGAAAAAAGGAATTTTAAAATTAGTATTAGTTATTGGTGGGTTCATTACAATAAACAGTGCATCAGCTCAAATTGCGGATACAATTGCTACGCAATGTGCACGACACTTAGAAAATCAATTCATTTCTGACGGTCAGCAATACAGAGCATTATTAATGAATTCGGATGAAACCGCTGAATTTCACACAACACTTTATGGTGGAACATTATATCGTATTGCTGCTTGTAGCGGATTGTCAGACGGAAATTTAATTTTCTCGGTATATGATTCAGAAAGAAACTTATTGTTCACAAACAGTGAATTTAAAAATGCTCCTTTTTGGGATTTCAAAATTACAAACTCTCTTGATTGTGTGATTGAAGCAAAATTAAGCGGTGGCGCAAATGGTTCAGGAAGAGCAGTTTTATTAATCGGATTTAAACAACAAAAATAATATCCCATTTAAAACCTTATTCAAAAGGCATTAATTACTGCGGTATTAATGCCTTTTTTTACTACATCATATACTTCTAAAAAATGAGTGAAAGAATATTAAAAGCCCTGATGCAAATGTTTGCAATTATTGCAAGGGTTGATGGCATCGATGATAACGGTAGATTAATTGTACAATCGTTCCTAAAACAACAATTAAATCAAGAACTGGTTGACCAGTACCTTGCCATTTTTGACGAATTTCTAGAAGCTCACCATCAAGTTACAAAAAAGAAAGATGGTACTGCAAAACGTACTTCGCTTAACTCCGTTAAAATTTTAAAAATTTGTACACAAATCAATGGCGAACTTACTCAAGTTCAAAAAGTGGTTGTGTTGCTTCGTTTGATTGAATTTATTAATTCAAATACAGAAATTGCAGAACAAGAAATGGAATTCGTTACTACTGTAGCGGAAACATTTAACATTGAGGATGCAGAGTTCAAACGTTGTATGCAATTTGTGAGAGCTGGATTGGACAACATTCCTGAATCACCACAGATACTTATCATCGACAATAAAACATCTCATGTCTTAAAAGAAACAAAACACATTTATGCTGAAGGAGTAACTGGGCAAGCACGTATATTGTGGATTCAAAGTGTGAACATGTATGCCTTGTTGTATTATGGCAAAAGCGATATTTTATTAAACGGACAGCTACTTACGCAAGGAAAAGTATTTATTTTAACTCCTGGTTCATCCTTACGAAGCTCGAAAGTAAAACCTGTTTATTACAGTGACATCTTAAGTTCTTTCATGAGTGATACTTCTAAAGCGAAAGTATCCTTTGCTGTAAAAAATTTAGAATATAAATTTAAAGGCGGGAAATTAGGATTACGTGATATCAACTTCAGCGAAGATTCCGGAAAGCTTATCGGAATTATGGGTGGATCGGGTGCCGGAAAATCTACTTTATTAAACGTATTAAATGGAATGGAAATTCCGAGTGGCGGGTCCGTAAAAATTAACGGGATAAATATCCATTCGGAAAAAGAAAAAATTGAAGGAGTAATTGGTCACGTTTCGCAAGACGATTTATTGATTGAAGAATTGAGCGTTTTCCAAAATTTATTTTATAACGCAAAACTTTGTTTCGGAAATAAAACAGATGCCGTTATCACACAAATGGTAACCGATGTTTTAACCAGCATAGGTTTAATTGAAACAAGAGATTTAAAAGTCGGTAGCCCATTAGAAAAAACCATTTCCGGTGGACAAAGAAAGCGTTTGAACATTGCCTTAGAATTAATTCGTGAACCATCTGTATTGTTTGTGGATGAACCTACATCAGGTTTATCTTCCCGCGATTCGGAAAACATTATGGATTTGCTCAAGGAGCTTGCCTTAAAAGGTAAATTGGTTTTTGTAGTAATCCATCAGCCATCATCCGACATTTTTAAAATGTTTGACAAGTTGATGATTCTGGATGTGGGCGGTTATCCAATTTATTATGGAAACCCTGTTGACTCAGTTATCTATTTCAAAACTGTTGTAAATCATGTAAACAGCAATGAAAGTGAATGTATAGAATGTGGTAACGTAAACCCCGAACAGGTATTCAATATTATTGAATCGAAAGTATTGGACGAATACGGTAACATCACCCGCAACAGAAAAGTTTCTCCTTCTGAATGGAATGTTCATTACAGAGATAAAATTGAGAAGTCGATTGAAGAGGTAGAAAACATAACTGAAATTCCTGAAAGTACTTTTAAGATTCCAAGTAAATTTAAGCAGTTCAAAGTTTTTATTACCCGTGATGTTTTGTCGAAAATGACAAACACACAATACATTTCCATCAATTTTTTGGAAGCACCGTTGCTTGCCTTCATCCTTGCTTACTTTATTAAGTTTGTGAATCTGGATTTATCAAACAAAGTGGGTTACACTTTCCGTGAAAACGAAAACATTATCATCTACATGTTTATGTCTGTGGTTGTTGCTTTGTTCATTGGACTAACAGTGAGTGCTGAAGAGATTATCCGCGATAGAAAAATTCAAAAACGTGAATCCTTTTTGAACCTAAGTAAAGGAAGTTACTTATGGTCAAAAATAATTATCATGTTTACTTTGTCGGCCTTACAAGCGATACTATTCATATTGGTTGGTAATTATGTATTGGAAATTCAAGACATGACATTTCAATACTGGATATTATTATTCAGTACATTCTGTTTTGCAAACATGTTAGGATTAAATATTTCTGCAAGTTTTAATTCTGCTGTTACTATTTACATCTTAATTCCAATTTTAATTATCCCGCAATTATTGTTTAGTGGTGTGATGGTAAAATTTGACAAATTAAACCCAATCATTACCTCACAAAGTGTTGTCCCTTTGGTAGGTGACATGATGTGCTCCAGGTGGGCTTTTGAGGCTTTGGCTGTAAAACAATTCAAAGACAATACGTTTACAAAAAAGACTTACAGGTTCGACAAAGCCATTCACATTGCTACTTATAAAAAAGATTATTGGTTGACCGAAATTGCAAAAAAAGTCGATTTTTGTGAATCAAATTATAAAAAACCAGAAAGCAGACTAGAAGTAGAAGCTGCTTTAAAAATGGTTCAGAATGAACTCAGAAAAGAATTAAAAGTTCCAGGAAATGAAAAATTAAAATGTGGTGGCTTGGAGAATCTTAATCTTGCTTCATTCAGTCCGACTGTGGCTAACCAGATACGTGACTTTACAAACAATACACTTAGAAATGTGTATTTGAATAACTTCAAACGTGCAACTACTTTAAGAGAAAAAGAAGTTAGTTTAATGAACAAGGATAGTGTATCCAGGGCTCAATATATCAAAGACAAAAACGAGTATGAGAATGAAAGCTTGCAGGATCTGGTAACAAACAGAAATACACCTTATCGTATTTTGGATTTGGATGGCGCCTACGTTCAAAAAATCGATCCTATTTATTTGGACCCAGTAGATTCGGATATGGGAAGAGCACACTTTTTTGCTCCACGTAAAAAATTCTTCGGTAAATATTATGACACGTATAACGTAAACATTTGTGTGATCTGGGGAATGTCATTGATATTAGCAATCACACTTTATTTCGACTTATTAAAAAAACTAATCAACGGTCTAGAAATATTGTTTAGCAAACTAAGCAGAAAAAAAGGACGCTAAGAGAACGATATTAAATTAATAAAAAAGCTTCTTTCGCAAGAGAGAAGCTTTTTTATTCTACCAGAATACCCACCATATAATTTTGAAAATTTATAAAATATATCCTATCTTTGTTTTACTCCTAGGCATAACGAATTAAACTGTTATAGTGAAAAAGCTCAATTACACAGAAGAAGAACTAGTGGCCTTATTAAAGAACAAGGACATGGTTGCGTACAATGTATTGTACGACAACTATTCAGCCTCTTTATACGGGATCATCACACGCATTGTACCAGCCGAAGAAATTGCTCAGGACATCCTGCAGGATGTTTTTGTCAAAATTTGGAAAAGCATTGATCGTTATGACAAAACAAAAGGTCGTTTGTATACCTGGATGTTAAATATTGCCCGTAACTCCTCAATTGATTATGCCCGTTCCAAACAATCGAAACTTGAAAATAAAATCCAAGACATAGATAATTCCGTTTATGAAGTAAACATGCAAAATTCAACAGCGATAAACACGGATGTAATTGGAGTAAAGGAAGAAGTAATAAAATTAAAAGATGACTATCGGGTATTAATTGATTTAATTTATTTCAAAGGATTTACACAAGAGGAAACGGCCAAACAATTAAACATTCCATTGGGAACTGTTAAAACAAGAGTGAGATTGGCTATCATAGAACTCAGAAAAACATTAAAATAAATTGAACATTCAGGAATACATATCTTCCGGCATAATCGAAAGCTACCTATTGGGTGAACTTTCTGATAAAGAACGTGCGGAAGTAGAACTTATGGCAGAACAACATTCTGAAGTGAAAGCAGAATTGGAAGCAATAGAAATCACCTTAATGAATTTTGCGGCAAAAACTCCTCCTCTTCACATTAAACAAACTATTTTATCAAAGTTAGATGTCAATGATGCTAAAGTAATTGCATTGGAAACTAAAAAAACTCCTTCTACTTTTTGGTTGATGGCAGCGTCTGTTACCTTATTGATTGGAAGCGCAATTTATAATGTCATTTTGATGAACAAAGTTCACACTGCAGAAGAACAATTGGTAGTGCTTAATTCTGAGAAAGAAAAATACGCAAAAGATTTCGAGAATCAATCTTCCTCTTATGGTAAGATGGCTGAAGAGATGGCTATCATGATGCTGCCTGAAAATAAAAAAATAATGCTGAAAGGAATGGAGGCAGCGCCTACTGCCCTTGCAGCAGTTTATTGGAATCAAAAAACTCAGGATATTTATATCAATGTAAACTCATTACCTGTGCCGACTGCTGATAAGCAATATCAGCTATGGGCAATTGTTGACGGAAAACCTGTTGATGCCGGTGTTTTTGACATGGTTAGTGATTCTGCATCCTTACAAAAAATGAAGGCCATTGCAGGAGCTCAAGCTTTTGCAGTTACGCTCGAAAAAAAGGGAGGCAACCCAACGCCTACAATGGAAGCAATGTATTTGCTAGGAAATGTATAAAACATGAACCCTCATGTTATCCAACTCACTTAATAAAATTATGCGTGTAGCCTTTTGGTCAATTATCATTTGGCTATTCATTCGCATTTTTGTTTTTCAAATTTTTAATGTTCCTACTTTTTCCATGAATAACACTTTGAAAGAAGGAGATTATATTCTTGTAAATAAACTGGCTTATGGAACCCGCATTCCCATCACTCCATTGTCACTGCCAATTGGAAACACTTATATTGACTGGATTCAAATCCCTTATTTAAGAATTCCTGGATTTACTAATGTTGCTCACAATGACATTATTGTTTTTAATTTCCCTTTAGAAGATGATTTACCAATAGACCATCGGCAGGAATATGTAAAACGATGCATCGGATTACCAGGGGACACCGTTCTGATAAAAAAAGGAATTGTTTTCGTCAATAATAAAAAGATAACGGAATCAGAAAACATTCTTTATTTATTAGATGAGCAAAAAAATAGATTGTTAATTGACAGCAGCGTTTATAGTCCGGCTGTTTTTCCAAATTCATCCAACATCAAATGGAATGCAGACAATTTTGGTTCTTTATACATTCCTAAAAAAGGAGAGACGATTTCATTTACGAAAGAAAATATAATTTTATACAAACGTGTAATTGAAAAATACGAAAACAATATTCTGAACTTAAAAAATGATTCTGTATTTATTAATAATCAATATTGCATAAATTATACTTTTAAAATGAATTATTATTTCACATTGGGTGACAACCGATATAATTCTATTGATTCCAGATTTTGGGGATTTGTTCCTGAAGATCATTTAATCGGAAGGGTTTCTGATTAATATTCATTGTTGAATCACAAAAACAAAAATCTTATTTTTCTTCCCTCTCCCTTTTCGTAAACTACTGATTTTCAGTATTGTTATTTTGTTTGTCTAAAAATCCAAGACCTCTATTCTATCGTATCTATTTGACAGTTTATAGAATTTATATACTAATTGGGCGACAGCAAACTGAAGTTAACAAACTAATCAGTAAAACAAATGAGAAAAACTACAAAAGTAATCCTCGGTGTTTCAGGTGTGATAGCAACAGTTTTCGCACTCGGCATTTTGGATTCTCAGAAATCCATTGTGGAAGCATCCAGCCACAGGGAAGCGCCATTGATCGCTAACGATCCTTTGGCTGACAACACAGACCTCTATGCTTTTAGAAGTCCGGATGACACAAACACAGTTACAATTATTGCAAACTATGTTCCTTTGCAATTACCACAAGGTGGACC